>ENA-OPIW01000141-OPIW01000141.1-human-gut-metagenome-genome-assembly--contig:-NODE-141-length-9737-cov-1.839138_pt1 | contig 9737 bp, 6 predicted proteins | sample MGYA00241412_ERZ501654 | MGnify/ENA primary metagenome ERZ501654 (study PRJEB25962, sample SAMEA2042374) | human gut metagenome | biome: human gut; feature: human-associated habitat; material: faeces... | reverse complement strand
CACGAGAATATACTTGCCGGCCTTCAATGGCCCGACCTCATAAGAGACGTCGAAGGGACAGATGCAGTTGCAGCTTGTGTCGGTCTCCTTTTCAACAACGCTTATGCGGTTGCCTGTAACGGTCAGCGTAACGTCTATTTTCTCAGAACAGCAGTTGTAAGACACGTTAGCATGGTTGATGTAGACATAGCCGTCACTCTTGCTCTTATACTCTACATACTCTACGCCAAACGGACTGCGTGTTGTTGCGGAGCCGGCCTGTGAGGGCTGTCCTTCGGTCTTACATCCCGTAGTGTAGACATTACGGACGTTTACCGTTGTCGTTCCTTCGTCGTCGCTGCTGCATGACGAAACAACGAACGCCGCACACATAGCGGCAAAACATGAACAAATTAGATTTAGCTTCATAGATTAAGGCTTTTTAGTTGAAAAACCCTTGTTGGCTGTAACCTCGATGCACCGCCTTGAGCGCTGACCTGAGGCGAAAGACGCCGGCCGCAGTATGAGTCTTTACAGATACTGACGCCGGCGAGAGAATGATGCGGCCATGAAAGATGCGCCGCATGAAATCAAATGCGCCACGCACTTTGTATTTAAACAATGGTGCATGGCGCATAACACAAAATCTGATATTATTCTGCTAAGAATACAAATTCAGTGGTAATGTCGTTGAAGTAGACGCTGTAGGTACCAGCCGGAACTGTCATGTTGCCGCCGTTATAGTCGGCTTTGCCATAATAGTTGTCGGCAATGTTGGCACCGTTGCCCCAGCTGTCAGCCCAGTCGTGTCCTGCACGGAACTTGAGTCCGCCGTCAGACGGGATGCTGACCTTGGCATACCAGTTGTGAGGAGTAACCTGAGTGAGGTCTACGTCGCCGTTCCAGCTGTTGAAGTCGCCGATGAGCGAGATTGAGGTGTATTCCTTCGGAGCCTGGTCGCTGAGCTTAGTCCATGTATACTTCATGGTTGTCATGTCGATGGTGAAGGTGTAATACTCGGCTGAAGGAGCAGAGATAGACTGTGCGCCGGAGTTTACGATGTTGCCGGCAGGAGAGTTATCGCCGTCAACTGCACATCCGTAAGCCTTGTCCCAGTTGCCGAAGTCGGCACCTGCCCAGAACTTCAGGTCGTAAGCTCCCTTCCATTTTGTAGTGTAGCTCATCACGGTGCTTGTCTGCGGATAGAACAGACATGTCATGCCTGTAGCCGGGTCGTTGTTCCATCCCTGCAGGTCGCCCACCATGTAATACTCGCCGGCCATCTCTTCGATGGTGTAAGTATAGTCCATCATGTTGACGGTGAGCTTATAGAAGCCCTGTTTCTCTATCTTGCCGGCCTTAGGAGCTGTGGTTACGAGCGAGCCTGTGAGACTCGGGTCGCCGTCAATGGCAACACCCACAACACCGTCTGTTCCCTCATGCCACAAGTCGCCAGACTCGATGTTGCCCTGCGGAACAATCTTCCAGTAGCAGTCGGCCTTAGGTGTTGTGAACACTACAGAGAACACAGGATCCTCATATACATCGGCACCTGAATGTGAGAACTTGATAGCTGCATCGGCAGCCCATCCGCACATGTCGCCAACAAGATAATAAGCGTCGGCAATGTAAGGAGCCTTAGGCGTAACTGAAATCTGAATCTTGCCGGCATCAACCAGGAACGACTGGCCGCCGATGACGATATCAGAATAAACCTGAGCGTCGAACACGCGGGCTGCCGGACGACGTCCGTAGAACTCAACCACGGCGTCCTGAAGCGCAGTGCTGTCGAGCATGCCGTCGGCGGTTGCCTCAAGCGTTTTCTTTGTTGCAGAAGAGCCGTCAGCCGGCAACAGTTCTACACGTGTATGCTCTATCGTGGCACCCTCTGGCAGGGTTGCAGCCGAAAGCGTGAACGCCTTGACGCTTGTGCCAGGGTTAGCCAGGTCGATAGGGTCGGCAGCCGTTGCCGTATAGCCCGGCAACGTAACTGCTTCTTCCTGCGGATTGCTCTGCGGGTCGGCCCAGTCGTCATAATCGCCGTTACATGAAACGAACGTCATGGCTGAAAGCAACAGACCGCCCAAAAATAATATCTTTTTCATAATGATATTTCTGTTAAATGGTTTAGATTATTGGTTATTTTACTTCTCCTCTGTCGTAGTCGAAGTCTACATAGAGTTTCTGACCCTTCTCGCAGGTAACAGAATAGTCGCTGCCTACGTTCTGAGCCCAGTTGTCAGGAATGTCGCAGTCGCGCCAGTAGAGGTCGCCCTTATAGAGAGTGAACTCTGTGCGCCACCAGTCGAGACCCGGCACCTTGATGCTTGCGCGGAGCTCGCCGCCGGCAAGGAAGGCAGGAGATACCCACTGAGCAGAAGCATCGGCAGGAGCTGTAAGCTGAGTTGCAGCGTCATGTCCCCATGTAACCTGAGACATAACAGTACCGATGACATAAGCCTCGCCCGGATAAACAGTGAGGGCAGACTTAATCTGGTTGTTCTCAACCGAAACGTTCATAAACAGAACATACCATCCGCCGTTGGCCACCTGTATGCCGCCGTCAGCACCCTGAGACAAGCCTGCGCCGGCCTGGTCGTCAAACGAGTTGGTCAATGCATAGCCCTTGTCCGGTGTGTCTGTGTCGCCCCACATGAATGTTGAGCCTGCAGCAAGATAAGCCATGCCGTAGAACTGGCCCTCGAATCCGTAGACAGCAGCAAGAGGCTTAGCCTCAGAACCGTTGCGGATAGAAGAACCTGCGATATATACAGTCTTAGGCATTGTTGCAACATAAGATACAACAACCTTTGGCAGAGTGATTACGTTAGAGTTGCACCAGCCCTTGTCGCTGTTGGCGATGTGGGCACGCAGACGCACGTAAACAGGCATAACTATGCCGGATGGGTCGGCGCCGTTGTTCTTCTCCTGATACATTCTTACAATGGCATTGTTCATTTCGGTAGCATTTACGTTCATGTTAGCCTGGTTGTATGTGGTCTCAAGAGTTGTGTAAGTGGCAGCCTCCACCTTGGCAGCATCGCCAGAAGCGAAGTCTGGGTCGATAGAAACCTGCACCTGATAGGTGGTTACAACAGGGAAGCCATAGTCGGGCTGCGATGTCGTAAGGTTGACATATGTAGAGTTAGCCAAGTCGTATACATTGTCGTTGGCATGAGCCGGCACGTTAAGCACAAACGATTCGGGCTGATTTAATATAGGGTTGCTCTCGTCGTCGGTCTCACATGAAGCCATGAAAGGCAGCACGCCCAACACCAGTGCCGGAACGAACAGTTTCTTTATTATATTTTTCATAATCATTTTCATTTTAAAACTTTATTGCAAACTGATTGCCATGTTATCAATAACCGGGGTTCTGTGTAAGGTTGCTGTTGTTGAGCACGTCGGTTGCCGGTATAGGATAAACATTATAGTGAGAGTCAACGGTTGTTCCGTTAGCGGCTCCGCCCTTCCAGTCCCATAGATATTTGCCTGTCGTGAAGCAGCCAAAGCGTACGAGGTCGCTGCGGCGACGGCCTTCGAGATAGAACTCGCGGCACCACTCGTCGAGTATGTCCATGTCAGATGTGATAGAGCTTATCTGCTTTGCGTTGGCACGCTTGCGCAGCTCGTTGATGTCAGAAACAGCCTTCTCGGGCTGGCCTTTGCGATAATAAGCCTCAGCACGTGTAAGATAAACCTCTGCATAACGGAACAGCGGAATGTCTATGTCGGGATATTCGGTGTCGTGTGTGGGCTGACCGTCTGTACGGAAGTTGTTCCACTTAACGATAGAAAGTCCGTCGTTGAAGCTTGATATAGCATCTGTCTGCAGCTTGCGTACACCACCGCCACGGCCGCCGTAGAACAAAGCGCGGTCGTCGCCGGCCTTAGCCACGATCTGAGCTGTTGACGAACCGTCCTGCTGGTCGAGAGCCTTGATTTCGGCCTCTGTAGCTCCGGCAGGAGCCGGCTCTGTGGAAATCGGACAGTCAGACAGTGTGGGGAAGAACTTCTTTACCATTGCTGCACGTGCGAAGATACAGCTCCAGCCGTTAGTTGTTCCCATGTCGGGCATTCCGGCAATACGTGTCGCGCTGACGAGCATGAATGAGCCGCTGTAGCTACGTGTCTTCTGTCCGTCCTGACGGATAGGCAGGATAATCTCCTTCATAGCCTGCGGGTTCTCGTCGTTGTCGGCCATGAACAGCTGTGCATATCCAGAATAGCCGTTCTTGGCTGTCTTTGAAAGTTCGTAGGCTCCGCTGCCAATAAGCAGGTCGCAATAGCTGATAGCCTTGTCATAATCCTTAATCTCGCCCTTGGTGTAGATTTCAGAGTTGAGGGCCAGACGTGCATGCAGCATATAGGCAGCACCGCGGTCGGCACGGCCAAAGTTCTCAGAGTTGCAGTAAGCACCAACCTCGGCCATCTGCGGCTCAATCTCTGTCAGCTCCTGGTCGATCCATGTGTAAAGGTCCTTGCCGCTCTTCTCAACAGGAAGGTCGCTGATGTTGAAGTCGAGCTTGAAAGGTGACTTGCCGAACAGGTCGAGCATGTACCAATAATGGAGAGCGCGCAGGAAACGCACCTCGGCACGGTTGAGCTTGTTGGCCTCATCGTCGGGCACCTGACTCAGGTAGCTGTTGAACAGAGTGATGTCGTAAGTAAGGCGTGTGTAAACCCACTGAGTACGGATACTGCTTGAGTTCCATGCAATATTGGTAAGCTGCGGAATGTCTGTATCTGTCTGCCAAGCCCATACACACTCGTCAGAGGGAAGCTCCATGCAGTTGAACGTTGTACGGTAGAAACCCGACTCACCCTCGTCGTCGCTCAAGTCGCCATTGCCGGCTACACCTTTCTGACCGGTAAGTCCGAGAGTGGCATAGCATTTAGCCAGCAAAGCCGTAGGATCAGCAGACGGCTTGGTCTGCGGGTCGATTGAGCTTATGTTAAGGTCGTTGGCACAACCGGTCAATCCGGCTGCAAGCACAGCGACTGCCAATGTTCTAAAAAATATCTTTTTCATTGTTATGTCCTTTATTTATTACTTTTATATAAATGCACAACCATTAGAAATTAAGGTTAAGACCGATCTGAACGCTGAATGGACGTGGGTAAGGATTTCTGTCGATACCGCCTGCAACTTCAGGGTCGAGTCCCTTATATTTTGTAATGATGAACGGATTCTGCACAGTTGCGAAAATACGTCCTGAGAAGTAATCCTGTCCTGCATACTTGAGCAGAGCCGGGAACGAATAGCCAAGCGTGATGTTGGTACACTTCAGGTATGATGCGTTGCGTACGAAATAGTCGCTGAGATAATACTCAGTACCGTTTGTTCCGCTGAAGCCGAGGTCAACGGCTGCCTGTGTAGTGTTTGTGAATGCGCTGTTAGAGTAGAGTCCTGATGCGCTTACGGCTGCCCTGTTAGACAGGAAGTCATAGTAAACATAGTTGCCGAGAGATGCGCGGAATGCTGTGCTCAGGTCCCAGTTCTTGTATGTGAACTTCATTGTAAGACCCATGAATACGTCAGCTGCCGGGCTCTTGTAGAAGTAACGGTCGTCGTTGTTGATGATGCCGTTGCCGTCGCGGTCAACATATACACCTTCGAGCGGTTTGCCGTTCTCGTCGTAAACCTGCTGGTAAACCCAGAATGAGTTGGCCGGCTGGCCTACTGTGTGTGCCTGAACGTGAGTGCTGTTACCGCGTGAGATGGTTGAACCTGACTCAACATAATAGTCTTCGTCACCGCCGATAAGCTCTGTAATCTCGTTGTGGTTCCATGCAACGTTGTACTGAACATCCCATACAAAGTCCTTAGTAACGATAGGCTTGGCTCCTACTGTGAATTCAACACCGTAGTTCTCAAGTGAACCGATGTTCTGTGCCATACGCTGACCGAAGTTCATAAGTGTAGGAAGAGCAACCTCCTGGATAAGGTCTGTTGTCTCACGATAGTAAGCATCGATGTTTGCAGTGATGCGGTTGTTCAGGAATGCAAAGTCAAGACCTGCGTTCCATGTTGTTGTTGTCTCCCATGTCAGGTCGGGGTTGTATTTGTTCGGACGCATTGTGTAATAGTATGTGTCGCCGAAAGGATACTGAGCATAAGAGTTGCTGTTTACGTAGAGCGGAGTGTAGAGGAAGTCGTAACCGATATCCTGCTGACCTGTCTGACCCCATCCGAGACGGAGCTTGAACTCGTTCCACCATTTGATGTTCTTCATGAACTTCTCGTCATTGATCTTCCATGCAAGAGCTACAGAGGGGAAGTAGCCCCACTTGTGTCCGTCGGCAAAACGTGAAGAACCGTCGGCACGGATTGTGGCTGTAAGCATATAGCGGTCGAGCAATGTATAGTTGAGACGTCCGAAGTAAGACACAAGAGAGTTGTGTGTGGCCCACTCTGTCTCGTTTCTCAGAGCCGGGTTGTTGGCCTCGCCTGTATACGGGTCTGTACCCTGTCCGATGTTGTATCCGCTGCGGTGATAGTGTGACTCCTCGGCACCGGCCATCACGTCGATGTAGTGAGCGCCGAAGGTGTGTGTATACTGTGCATAGGCATTAGCCGTGATGCTGTATTTCCAATAGTAAGTCCGGCCGTCCCAGCCATAATAGTTGTTGCTGTAACCGTAAGGAGAGTTTATGTCGCTCTGACGGCTTGCAGTATATTGTCCACCATAGCTTGCATGCAGGCGCAGGTCCTCAAATCCGTGAATCTTGTAGTCAACCTCAACGTTTGCCGTGAAGTCGTTAGAATGAGCATAGCACTCGTTCTGCTCAAGATATGCAACAGGGTTCTGAGGAGCGTTAGGATTCTTGGTGTAAGCCCAAGAAGGATCGCTGAAGTTTGCCGAAACGATGTTCTGCCAGTAGCCGCCCAGCCACTTGTAAGGCTCGCTGTCGTCCATTACAGGGCGTGTCGGGTCCATTGAAAGAGCACCGCCGATGGCAGCGCCGCTGTCAACATAGCGGTCTTTCTCGGCCATGTACTTGGCAGTGATGTTGAAGTTAAGGTGATCGTCAAGGAATGACGGCGCAAGGTTAACAGAAGCGTTGAAACGGTTCATGAAAGAGTTCTTGATGATACCCTGGTCGCTCTGATAGCCGATAGACACGCGGTAAGGCATGTTCTTGAGTCCGCCGGTCATTGACAAGTTGTGAGACGTGCTCACTGCAGTGCGGAAAATCTCGTCCTGCCAGTCGGTGTTTGCATTGCCGAGCATGGCAACGCCGCTCTCGCCGATAACCTTGCCTACGAGTGCGCGGTATTCGTCGCCGTTGAGCACCTCATAGCGTTTCTGAGTTGTTGAAACGGTTACGTCGCCGTTGTAAGAGAATTTAGGACCAGAGCCCTTCTTTCCTTTCTTTGTGGTGATGATGATGACACCGTTAGACGCGCGCGAACCATAGATGGCTGTAGCTGAAGCATCCTTAAGGATGTTGAAAGTCTCGATATCATTAGGGTTGATCATAGCCAGCACGTTGCTCATACCTGTAGCGGTGTTGTTGTCGATGGTAAGACCGTCGATAACGAGCAGCGGGTCGTTGCTTGCATTAAGAGACGAACCTCCGCGGATGCGGATCTGAGATCCTGAACCCGGGGCACCGCCGCTGGTGATAACATCCACACCGGCAACCTTACCGACAAGCATGTCGGCAGCGTTGTTGGTGATACCTTTACTCATATCATCAGGCTTCATAGCAGAAACAGAACCGGTGAGGTCGCCCTTCTTGACAGTTCCGTAACCGATAACGACAACGTCCTCAAGCAACTGTGAGTCGTCCTGAAGGGCTATCTTCATATTCTGCGATGCTGCCGTCTCCACCGTCTTGTATCCGATGTATGAAACCGACAGCATGCTGCCCGGCTCAGCCTTGATACTGAAGTTTCCGTCAATATCAGTTATCACACCGCCGCCCTGACCTGCAACACGGACAGTAGCTCCGATGATCGGCTCTCCGGAAGCATCTGTAACTTGCCCGGTAATAGTACTTTGGGCAAATGCTCCCACTGATAGGAACAGACCAAACAAGATGGCCAGAATCCTAATAGAGGTTTTCATTTTTACCTGCTTCATCTTCTTGTGGTTTTAAAGTTAACATTAATGATTTATTAATTAAATTGTTTATATTTGCAGTAGTTCAAAAAATAGAGCTTTAAGGTCATTTTTTCTAGCTGCAAAAATACGTTTAGATATGATAAAATTATCTTTTTTTTAGCTAAAAAATACGTTTTGCTCTGTGCAAACGTTTACACAAATAAAACGATATAATATTAATAATGTGAAAGACAAGATAATTGTGTTTTGACTACTTTTGCTTTGTAAAATAAAATCCGATGCCAGAAAAGAACACACCCATAACGATGAAAGACATTGCCAGAGAACTTAAGGTTTCTGTGGCAACGGTTTCGAGGGCACTGAAAGACAGCCCGAGAATCAGCGCAAAAAGGCGCGACGAGATAAGACGATATGCCGAGGAACACAACTTCAGCCCCAACATAATCGCCGAGTCGCTGCGCAACAGACGGGTAATAAAAGTCATTGGAGTGATTGTACCGCAGTTCACCCACTTCTATTTCTCGTCAGTTTTGAGCGGTATCGAAGAGGAGGCCGACAAATACGGCTACCGCATACTTGTGGCGCAGAGCCTTGAGCAGTATGACAGAGAGGTGGAAGTGTGCCGCTCGTTCTATGAAAACAAGGTGTGCGGCATACTTGTGTCGCAGGCTATCAACACATCAAAGTACGACCACTTTACCGACCTGATAAACAAGAACGTGCCGCTGGTGTTCTTCGACCGCATCTGCACAGGCATGAACACGTGCCGCGTGGTGGTGGACGACTACATGGGAGCGTTCTCGGCCGTGGAATATCTCATCAAGACCGGATGCAGGCATATAGCCTACTACGGCTCGAGCATGAACCTCGAGATATCGAAGAACAGATACAACGGATGGCACGATGCGCTGCGCAAGCACGGCATAGACCCCGACAGCTGCGTGAAAAGATTCTGCGACAACCGAGAACATGCCGAAAGGATTACGCCCGAGGTGCTCAACATGGAGGACAGGCCCGACGCCTTCTTCGCCGTCAACGACGACACGGCCATCGGCATAATGTACACGGCAAAGCACATGGGACTGCGCATCCCTGAGGACATCTCGGTGTGCGGATTCACCAACGGACAGCGTGCCATTGCCTGCGACCCTATGCTCACCACGGTCGAACAGAACGGAAAAGAGGTGGGCAGACAGGCTGCATCTATTCTGATAGGCAAGGCCGAGGGCAGAATACCGCTCGACAAGATTGAGAAAAGAGTGGTAAGAACAAGACTCGTGGTGCGCGGGTCGACAAAATAACAGCTGAATACACTGACGACTGCGGCACATTAGCCGCGGCAACAGCAAGCATATAATAACATAAATAAAAATAAACGCCTTAAACTATGAGTTCTAACTTGAAGAAGAAACCCGACCTGAGTTTCGCAACGCTCTGGAATCTGAGCTTCGGCTTCTTCGGCGTGCAGATTGCCTACGCACTGCAGAGCGCCAACATCAGCCGAATTTTCGCAACGCTGGGGGCCGACCCTCACAATCTTAGCTACTTTTGGATATTGCCTCCGCTTATGGGCATCATCGTGCAGCCTATAGTGGGCACGCTGAGCGACAAGACGTGGTGCCGCTTCGGCCGGCGCATACCTTATCTGTTTGTCGGCGCACTGGTGGCCGTACTCGTCATGTGCCT
>ENA-OPIW01000135-OPIW01000135.1-human-gut-metagenome-genome-assembly--contig:-NODE-135-length-10030-cov-2.121336_pt1 | contig 10030 bp, 8 predicted proteins | sample MGYA00241412_ERZ501654 | MGnify/ENA primary metagenome ERZ501654 (study PRJEB25962, sample SAMEA2042374) | human gut metagenome | biome: human gut; feature: human-associated habitat; material: faeces... | reverse complement strand
AAACTCAAAGACGCGTCCGTCGACGACACCGATTACAAGCGTATCCTCGAAGTGTTCAAAAAGTACGACGTACGTTATTTCTTCTACAACGGCGGCAACGACAGTATGGACACCTGCAACAAGATAAGCAAGTATTTGCAATCCGTGGGCTACGAGTGCAACGTCATCGGCGTCCCCAAGACCATCGACAACGACCTTTTCGGCACCGACCATTGCCCCGGCTATGCAAGTGCGGCAAAGTATATCGCAACCACGATTATGGAAGTCAACCTCGACGCAAAAGTGTACGACACGCCTATGGTGTGCATCATAGAGGCTATGGGCAGACACGCGGGCTGGCTCACCGCAAGCGCGGCTTTGGCGGCGGTCAACGGCTTGGGTGCGGATCTCATCTATTTGCCCGAAACCGATTTTGACGTCGACAAATTCGTGGACGACGTAAAAGCTGTTTGCAAGAGAAACGGCAACAAGTGCATCGCAGTCGTGTCCGAGGGTATTCACGACAAAAACGGCACTCTCATTTGCGAAAGCGTAGGCGCGGCGGCGGCGAGAGACAGCTTCGGCCACGCACAACTGGGCGGCGTTGCGGCAATCCTTGCAAACGTCATCAAAGAGAAAACCGGCTTCAAGACAAGAGGAATCGAGCTCAGCCTTATGCAACGTTGCGGCGCACACCTTGCGTCCGAAAACGACGTCGAAGAAGCGTTCAACGCAGGCGCGTTTGCAGTCAAGAGCGCATGCGAGGGCGAAACCGACAAGATGGTCATCTTCAAGAGAGATACCGACCAAAACGGCAACTACGTTTGCACCAACGTGCTTATGCCTCTCGAACTTGCCGCAAACACCGAAAAGAAAGTGCCTGCGGAGTGGATAATCAACGACGGTACTTACGTGAGCGACGAGTTTGTCAAATATGCGCTTCCGCTCATCCAAGGCGACGCGAAAGCTCCGCTTGAAAACGGACTTCCCAGATTTGCAAGACTCAAAAAGGTCTACGCCGGAAAATAATTGCACCGTCGGTGCAAAGATATCATCGCCGTTGGCGATACAATTTTCAAACAAATCGTTATCGTTGCGAGCTTGCTCGCAACGATAACGAAAAAAGATAAGGGAATATTTATGAAACAACACGAATATTTTGAGGCGGATTATCGCACGGGCAAAAAGAAACTGAAAAGAGATTTTGCTCACGATATGGTTGCGCTTTTTGAGAACGAAAACGCGTCTTTACAGGATATGCGCATGGGAAGAAAAGTTCTCAAAGCAAAATATAAATCAGACAAAAAATCTCTCAAAAAAGAGAGCAAACGGCTTGAAAAAGATTTCAGAAAAGATTTCGGAATGTTCCGTCGTCCGATTATGGCGGATATTTTCGACTTTTTTGAAGAGGCTAGGGCGGTGCCCAACGGCAGAACGCCTTTCAACGACGAAATCGAAATCAAAAAAGATATAGTATATAAAACCATTGACGGCAAACAGCTTTTGATGGACATTTATTATCCGTCGCATCCGATTGAGGGCAAGTCGCCTTGCGTGATGGACATTCCCGGCGGCGGGTGGATGATTCACAATCGTTTGCGCCGTGACGGATACGCAAGATGTTTTGCGGCGATGGGGGCGGTTGTCGCCGTCATAGAGCATAGACTTTGCCCCGAGGTTTTCTTTCCGAAAGACCTCGAAGATTGCGTTGATGCATACAACTTTCTTTGCGACAATGCGGACAGATTCGGAATCGACAAGGACAATATCACCGTGACGGGCGACTCGTCGGGCGGACATCTTGCGGCGTGTCTCGGCATTGCCGCAACCGATGAGAAATACGCAAAATCGCTTGCTATTTCCACTCCCTCAACGAAGCCGTCGGGACTTATTTTCGTAAGCGGAGCGTTCAGCTTCGAGGTGATGTATCGCATTCCGCTCACCAACACGCTTATCGTCAGATACGTGTCGGGACAAAAGAGCAGAAAAGCGTTCAGGAAATGGGAGTTTTACAAGCAAACCAATCCCTACGAGTATCTCAACGCAAATCTTCCGCCTTGTTACAACAGCGGCGGTATGACCGACTTTTTGTGCTTGGGCGAGGCAAAGCGTATGGGCGAGGCTTTGAGCAAGGCAGGCGTGAAAAACGAGTACACCGTCGGCAAAAATCTTTTCCGTTCCGACCATTGCTACGTGCTTCGTTTCCCGTTTGCGCCGGCGCGTAAGGACGCTTTGAAACTGTACGATTGGTATTTCAGGACGCAAAAAGACAGAGGCGTCGATTTGAGCGACGGCTTTGAAAGAGTGAAAAAGTTTATGACGCAATACAAAAAAGCGTTGAAAGGAGAAATAGAGTGCTGACGGTTGCCGTAGGGGACGTTATCGAAGGAGAAGTTTGCGACTTTGCAAGCGAGGGCGAGGGTATCGTCAAAATCGGCGCGTACGCCGTTTTCGTGCCTTTTGCAATCAAGGGCGAGATTATTCGCGCCCGTATTCGCTATGCAAAAAAAGACTACGCTTTTGCCGACCTCATCGAAGTCGAAAAACCCTCGCCCGAACGCATCAAACCCAAATGCACCTATTACGGCACTTGCGGCCGTTGCGATTTGCAACACGTGTCGCGCGAGTGTCAACTCAAAATCAAAAAAGCAAACGTCGAAAACGCATTGAAAAAAGTCGGAGGATTGGACGTCAAAGTTGACGACGTCGTGCGCCTCAACGACTGGGAATATCGCAACAAAATCGCGCTGCCATTCGGCTACAAACGCAAAACGGGCAGAGTTACGCTCGGATTTTACGAAAAGCGTTCGCACTCCGTCGTGCCTATGAAGTGGTGCGCTTTGCACGGCGAATGGGCGGCAAAACTCATTGAAATCGTCACCGATTGGGCAAACGCAAACCATATAAGCGTTTACGACGAAACGAGGGGCGAGGGTATATTGCGACACGTGGTTGCGAGAAATCTCGATACGCTGTCCGTTACGCTTGTCGTAAATTCGAACTTCGTGCCGAAATTGAGCGAACTTTGTCAAAATCTCGAAAAAGAGTTCGAGGGCGTTTGCGTGTACGTAAGTGAAAATACCAAAAACACCAATGTGATTTTCGGCAAGTTTGTAAAACTCGTTTACGGAAAAGAGAAAAAACAAAATCTCGGAGCGTTTGACGCAATCGTTTCGCCTTTGTCGTTTTTGCAAGTCAACAACGACGTCAGGGACGCAATTTACGATGAGGTTTGCGACGAACTTAAAGATTTTGACGGCGATATATTGGAGTTTTATTCCGGCGTGGGACTTTTGAGTGCGCAAATCGCCATGCGGCTTAAAAACGCAAATATAATATCCGTCGAAATCGAACCGAGTGCGGTTGACAACGCAAACGCACTTATGAAATCCTTGAAACTCGACGGAAGAGTGAAGTGCGTGTGCGACGACGTTTTGAATTACGTTGAAAACGTTTCAAAGGCGCAACCCGATGACGAAAAGGAAGAAAAATTGCCCGACGAAATCACGTCTTCGCCTTATTATCTTGGCGAAAAAGTGGAAAAAACGTCGAAAAAAGCACGTGCTCTCGTGCTCGATCCGCCCAGAAGAGGCTGCGACAAAGCGGTGCTCGACGGCGCAATATCGGCAAAAATCGACAAAATCGTCTACGTCAGTTGCAATCCGCAAACTCTTGCGAGAGATTTAAAAATTCTTTCGCAAAACTACGAAATCAAGCGAGTTTCGCCTTTTGACATGTTTCCGCAAACGAGCAACGTCGAAGTGCTTTGCGTGATGGATTTGAAAAAATAAAATAAGTTTGCAAAAGCGAAATATGGTTGCTTTGACTGCAAACGAAAAAGAGGGAATTATGAGAAAAAAGTCGTGTGTTTTGGTGCTGATTATGCTGCTTTGCTGCGTGCTTGTCGCATGCAACGACGTGCCCGACGACAAAGGCGTTAGAATGGAAAGGGATTTGTCCGTCGATACGTCAAGTCCTATCGGACTGTATTTTTACGCAAGCGACGGAACTTATCAAAGATACAACGAAAACATAGGCGAGAACTATTTTGACACAAACAAACCGACGGTTGCGTTTTTTCACGGCTGGCTTCCCGAAGCAAGCGGATTTAAAGACGGTGAAATTTGCCACAACGCAGACGAATTTGCGCCGAAAATCATCGAGGCGGGCTACAACTTTTGCGCCCTCGATTACAGCAAATTCGCGCAAAGTTTGCCCGCTCTTTTCAACTATATATGGATGGGATTTGATGACAGCCACTCGGTTGCGTGCAGATTTGCAAGAGAGTTTGCCGCATGCTTTAAAGACTACGACAAAGAAATCAGATTCGTGTCCCACAGCTACGGCGCGCACTCGTCCACCGCAACGGCGTATCTGCTCTCAAAAATGGTCGAGCAGGGCATAATAGGCGCAAATTGTTTGCCGTCCAGAATGACGTATGCCGATCCGTATTTGGGAGATTTATTCACGGGCGGTATGTTCGGCGGCATAAAGGGCGACACGATCGAAAACGTCGGCGAGAGCATAGGCGCACGTTCGACGACGGAAGTGGTTGCCGACTGCATGCAGTATCTGTCGGACAAGGGCGTTGTCATCGACGTTTATTGCGGTATGCCTATGGCGTACGACCAATTCCTTGAAAAAGAAACCGAGCGCAGAGACGCTTGCAAGAAAAAACTCTACGATTCAGGCGCATGGACGATTCTCAAAGGCTTGCAAAAGAAATACGGTACGGTGGGCGATATACACATGCTCACGCTTGAGTGGACGTTCGACTCGTTCTTTGCGGACGTCAAACATTCGGAGAGACAATATTTCCCGACAGCGTCGCTGGACAATCAAAAAATGCTTGCGCTCAAAGGCAAACTTTTTGAGTCTACGCTAGAAGAACTTAACGTAAACAACGACGTTTTGGTGGAAGTCGAAAGATAAAATATGACAAGACGAGAGTTTGAAAAACATATACTCGAAACATACGGCATAGAACCCGATTTTCCGTGGCAGGACAAATCTAATGCGGTGTTCAGACATCCGCTCGGCAAAAAGTGGTTTGCGCTGGTTATGGACATCCCGAAATCTCGACTCGGAGAAAAGGACGAGAGCGACGTCGTAAACCTCAAATGTCCTCCGTCGCTCGTGTCGTCGTTTTGCCAAGACAATGGGATTTATCACGCCTATCACATGAACAAGGCAAACTGGATAAGCGTTGTGCTTGCCGACGCTGACGAGGACGAGATAAAGACGCTCACGGATATAAGTTTCAACCTCACGATAAAAAAACTCGCAACAAACAAAATCGAAAACGAAAATAAAGGTACGCTATGAGAATTTCTTATCTCGCAACAAGCGAAAACGGCATTGAAAGTTACAAAATCGAAAACGCAAACGGCGCGTATGCCGTGATTATAACCTACGGCGCGCGCATTGCAAATCTTTGCGTTCCGTGCAAAGACGGCAGCCTTGTCGATGTGGTTGCAGGCTTTGAAAATCCTGACGGATTTATGAGCGAAAACCCCTATTTCAACGCCGTTATCGGCAGGGTGTGCAACCGTATAGGCGGCGCGAAATTCACCCTCGATGGCAAGGAATACAACCTCTTCAAAAACGACGGCAACAATCATTTGCACGGCGGAAAAGTCGGATTCGATTCAAGACTTTGGAGTGCCGAAATCATCGACGGAAAAGGACTGAAATTGTCAAGAGTTTCAAAGGACGGAGAAGAGGGATACCCTGCAAATCTCAACGTGTCCGTAACCTATTCGCTATCGGACGACAACGCGCTTTCGCTCGAATACGAAGCGAGCGCGGACGGAGATACGCTTTGCTCGCTCACAAACCATGCTTATTTCAACCTTGACGGAGACTTCGAAAGCATACTCGGACACAAAGTGAGCATCGACGCAAACGAGCTTACCACCGTCGACGACGAGCTTATACCTCACGGCGAGAAGAGAAATATCGTCGGCACGGCGTTTGATTTTACAAAAGAAAAAACAATCGGCAAGGATATAAAAGCAAGCGAGCATATGCTTGAAATCGCAAGAGGTTACGACTTCAACTACGTTTTAAACGGCACAGGTTTCAGAAAAGTCGCAACCGCAAAAGGCGAAAAGAGCGGCATAAAAATGAGCGTGTTTACGGACAGACCGTGCATGCAATTTTACACAGGCAACTTCCTTGACGGCATCGTAGGCAAAAAGGTTTACGGCTATCAATCGGCGTTTTGTATGGAAACGCAAGGTTATCCCAATGCGTGCAACGTGCCCGCTTTCGAGAGTATAAAGCTTGAAAAAGGCAAGACGTACAAAGCGCACACGACGTACAAATTCGACGTCGAATAAGATGAAAAAGACTTTGAAATGACAATATAGGTGTTTTATATGTACGAAACGCATAGATAAAGGCAGAATTATGACCATTGACGAAAGATTGAAACAATTCGAGCAACTTGCAAACGACGGTATGGATTCAAAAAACGCGGTGAAGGCTTTAAATCTCATCGGTATAAACGATTACACCGCCGAGGATTTGAAGTCGTTCAGGCTTTGGGGAGATTATATGCCTATGGGCGATATAGACCCCTACACCGAAGAGCAACGCAATTTACATATTTTGTGGGACAGCGTCGACCGAGTTCCGCTTGGCGTAAACTGCAATTTTGCAGTGCCGTTCAGACAAATCGTCGCAAAAAAACTCTTCAAAAAATGTGGTGACGGTTTCGTCGCAAACGAGGGGTGCAGATTCAATTACGGTCATCGTCTCGAAGTCGGCGACAACGTAAGCTGGAACGCGGGCTGCTATATCGACACAAAGGGCGGCGTCAAAATGGGCGACTTTGCAATGCTCACCGAGTACGTCAAAATTTTCACACATTCGCACAGCGAACACGACCATATGCAAAGAGAGTACAACGGCGTTGAAATCGGTGCGTACGCAAAGGTGTACACCAATGCGACCATTCTTCCCGGCGTGAAACTCGGCACGGGAGCGGTTGTCGGTACGGGCGCAATCGTCACAAAGAGCGTGGACGATTTTACGCTTGTTACGGGTATCCCGGCAAAAGTTCAGCGCATGAGAAAATTCGAGAGCGAAAACATAGAAGAAATGAATCAATATATGATGAAAGAAGGGCTTTTCCAAAAATAAGTCCGCAACAACGAGGGATGATACGTTGACAATGAAATACGAGCTTTATATCTTCGATTTGGACGGTACGATTCTGGACACGGAGAAAGACCTTGCCATAAGTGTAAATTACGCTTTGAGCGTGTTCGATTTTCCCACGCTGTCGATAGGCGAGGTTGCCGACAGAACGGGCAACGGAGTAAAACGCCTTATAGAAAAAAGCGTGCCCAAAAACACAGACGCAAAGACAACGCTTGCGGTGTTGGACGTTTTCAAGCAACATTATTTTTATCATTGCGCCGACCATACGAAACCGTATGACGGCATAATCGAATTGCTTAAAGAGCTGAAAACGCACGGCAAAAAACTCGCAGTCGTTTCAAACAAGATGGACAGCGCGGTGCAAGAGCTTGCGCGCGATTATTTCGACGGACTTTTTGACGTTGTCGTGGGACAGCGCGACGACGTGAGAGCAAAGCCCTATCCCGATTCCGTAAACAAAGTGATTCAAACGCTCGAAGCCGACAAAGCCGAAACTCTTTATATCGGCGACAGCGAAGTGGACGTGCAGACCGCAATCAATTCCGAGCTGGACTGCGTTTGTGTAAGCTGGGGATTCAGGGGGCGAGAGCGTCTTGAAGAGTGCGGTGCAAAACTCATCGTTGACAGTCCCAAAGAAATACTTGCGATATAATGCCGAAAAAGCGCAAAAAACGGTGATTTGCCAAATGTAATTCGCAAAATTTAAGCGGAGATCGCATAAGCAAGCACACCGCTAAAACGCCAACGAAACGCATAAGCTTATGGTGCCGTTTATATTAATGTATATATAAATTTCAATAGCCATAAAAAAAACGAGCGAAGATTTGTCGCTCGTTTTTTTATGTTTTAAACTTTCGATGTTTTTTAGTCTTTGTTTTCAGTTTGAGCGTCGCAAGTTGCAATTTGCTCTGCCTGCGGTTCAACCGTTTGAATGGTTTGCAAGACGTTGACGTCTTCGCTTGCAGTCACTGCGTCGTTGTCGTGCAAATGCTCGGAGGGAATGATGTCGGACATATCGATTTTTTCCACTTCGCCGTTTTTGAGAATTCTGCCGCCCGTGAAGCCTTTGCCGGAAACTTCGCCTGCCTGAGTGATGTACATAAACGCTTGCGGATCGCACGCTTTGACGATGTCTTTGACGCGGTTGACTTGTTTTTTGGAAGTGACGCAGATGATGACGTTGTGTTCCTTGCCGGTGTAGTAACCGACGGATTTGGTGATGGTGACGCCTCTATGGAGTTGAACGGACAACTCGTGCGCGATTGCGTCCGACTTGTCCGTGATGATTGTGAAAACCAAGGACGAGAGCAAGCCCGATTCGACGATGTCGCAAACTTTGGATTGCGTGAAGAGCGAGATGAAAGAGTAGAGCACCGGCGACAACATGCTTGTCAATATCGCGGTTGCCCCCGCACTCTTGTCAAGCCCGATAAGTCCCAAGAATCCCGATGCCACCGCAACGACGCAGTCGCACATCATAATCCACCAGTGCGCGTGCGCCGCCGGATTGTGCGTGTAAAGGATTTTGCCGATGATGTCCGTGCCGCCTATGCTCAAATCCTGACGGAGCATAAAGCCCATTGATACGCCTGCAATCGCCCCGCCTGCAAGAGCCGCAATGAGCATAAGGCCGTAGTTGCCGTTTGCATAGTATTGAGGGCACTTTACCGCACCGAGCATGTATACGAAGCCCGAGTAGAAAAGCACCGCAATCGTCGTGTTGATTGCAAACTTCTTTTCAAGCACGCAAAACGCCGCGATAATGAGGGGGACGTTGAGAATGATCGTAAAGATGCCCGGATCGAACAATGACGACGACAATTTGTAAATCGTGGGGTTGGTGCTGCGCTCGGCAGCGTAGTGAATGATTGCGGCTATGCCTCCCACTCCCCCCGGCGCAAAGCCGTTGGGGTTGATAAATAAATATGCAGCCAACGCTCTCACGAAAGCCAAAATGACCATGAGAATCAAAAATTTTGAGATGTATGTGGCTTGATTTTTGTCGATTGCGATTTTCTTCATACGTTCACCCGTTCGGAAACATAGTTTCCGCATGTATATCAAAAGATAAGAATTTTATAGATAAAAGTCAAGCGTTTTGACGATTTGGCGGAACAGGAAAAAAATATTCGTACAATTGTATTACTTTAATACAGTTTTAACAATCTGTCTGTATGATTTTGAGTATGGAAGTTGCCTTTTGGCAAGATTGACAGACGCCACGTTTTATGGCATAATAATATCCGCAAAAGAAAAAGAATATCGTTTATGAGAAGTATGGAAAAAGAAAAGGACTTTATTGCCCAAAAGTCAATGGCAAAAAGCATTGGCATGAACACTCTTTCAAAGCTGAAAGAGTCGCTTTTTTCAGTGCTCCCGGTTGCGGTTATCGTGCTTATTTTTGCCGTAACTCCCATCACCGATTTTACAACCAAAGAAATCGTAACCTTCGTCGTGTCGGCGATTATGCTCATTTTGGGCATCGCGCTTTTCAACGTGGGGGCTGACCTTGCAATGACGCCTATGGGCGAGCAGGTCGGCGCAGGCTTGACAAAGTCGAAAAAACTGCCGCTTTTGCTTGGCGTAGGCTTTGCGATGGGCGTGCTTATCACTGTTGCCGAGCCCGATTTGAGCGTGCTTGCAGAGCAGGTTAAGGCGGTCATGAACAGCACCGTACTTATCGTGACGGTAGGTGTCGGAGTAGGTCTGTTTTTGGTTATCGCAATATCGAAAATCGTTTTTAGAAAAGATTTATCCGCTCTTTTGATTTTCTTTTATATGGTGCTTTTCGCGCTCACTGCGATTATGTTTGAAAACGACAAGGGCGTGTTTTTGCCCATGGCGTTCGACTCGGGCGGCGTCACGACCGGACCGATAACCGTTC
>ENA-OPIW01000118-OPIW01000118.1-human-gut-metagenome-genome-assembly--contig:-NODE-118-length-10639-cov-2.235904_pt1 | contig 10639 bp, 9 predicted proteins | sample MGYA00241412_ERZ501654 | MGnify/ENA primary metagenome ERZ501654 (study PRJEB25962, sample SAMEA2042374) | human gut metagenome | biome: human gut; feature: human-associated habitat; material: faeces... | reverse complement strand
CCGCCGTTGCGGCTCGTGTTCCGTCTTTTAATATGCACATTCCGTGTATAAGAACGCCCTGAATGAGTGTTCGTTTATCCGCATTTACAAGGCGTAAATGAGTTGACGGGCGAGGTAGGCTGACGAAGTATCACGCCAAATAGCGCGGTTTTGTAAAATGTGATATTGGGATGAAGAACAAGGAAACACCCCTTGAACAGCAACCCTAGCGTACATAGACGTACGTGAGTTGATGGGCAAGGGGTGTTGACGCAGTTATTCGCTCAATAGCGCGGTTTTAATGCGAGGGGTGACAGACCAAATCATACCACACCCCCACCAACACTCCGTAGGCAGGATTTATCTTGCTTTCATCGATATCGATGATGTAGGTATCCCGAATGGCAAGAATCTTTTTGCGAGCTTTGACGGCAAGAGTTTTGCCTTGCTCGTTGAGCAAATAAGCCTTCATATGGAAGGGGCCGGCTTTGATTTTTACTTTCAGATTGCCATGTGAGGACTCGGCGCGACGGAAACAAAGAAATGGTAGTTTCTCGTTGATGCAACATACCTCGTTGCCGCGCGAATCTGAGATTGAAAACCAGGAAGTAAACACCTTCTTAAATTCTGACTGCATGCGCGCAACGGGTGCGCCGTTCTTGTCAAAAAGCACGACGTTTCCCATAAACCTATCCCACTGCCTTTCGGCAAAAAACACGGTTTGTCCCTCTGTGGTTTTGATTTCGAACTTTGCGCCGACGGTAAAATACTTTTGTTTTATGACAACTTTCATATTTCCTCCTTTTTGCAAAAAAATACACAAAGTGTATGTTGTATGTATTTTATCATACAATATGCACGCTTGCAAGATTTAATTTCTCAACGCAAAATTATATGAAACACGCCGTTTCTCGAACTATCGGCGATTGTCAAGGTCTGATTTCAATTCACAGACGCGTTTTTTCAAAATCGGATGCAGTTTGTTGGGACAAAGCTCGCAAAGAGGTTCGAGGACGAAAGCGCGATTTTGCATATCGATATGAGGCACGCACAAATCGTTTGCGGAAATCACGCAATCGTCGTAAAAAATCACGTCTATATCCAGCGTTCTGTTCCCCCATCTTTCACCGCGCACGCGCTCTCCACCGGTCTCGATTTGCGATATGACGGAAAGAAGTTCAAAGGGAGAATAAAGCGTAAAAATACGCACTGCGCTGTTGACGAATCGTTCGTTTGCGACGCCTCCGTAAGGGGCAGTCGCATAGCGCAAACTTTCCTTAACGTCTTTGATATTGTCGTCGGCTTTCAGTCTTGAAATCGCAAAATCGAGATAAGCGTTTTTGTCGCCGAGATTCGAGCCGAGCGCAAGATAAACCTCATGCCACTCTTTTTCCGCTACGACGGCGACATAATCAAAAACACCGCTCATGGGAGCATCCGGCTTTTTCACTTGCACAACAACTTTTTTTGCGGGGTATTTTTTTAGCAATACCTCCGCCGCCCTTGTCACGAGCGTTTCAATCAAATTGAAACAATTATTTTCACAAAACGACTTTAAAGTCTTTTTTACGTCACTATAACTGATGGTTTTTGTCAAATCATCGTTTTTTGCCGCTTGCGAAAAATCATAAAAAATTTCCGCCGTAAACAAAAACCGTTGCGGATTTGTTTTTTCTTCGGGATTGCATCCGTGGCATGCTTTTACTTCAAAGTCTTTTAGAATAATCTTGTTCATATGCAATTCGGGTTTGATTTTTTTATATTTTAGGTTGTTATTTTGCAAGGTTTATCACGGCTCGGTTTTCTTTGACGTCATGGACTCTTACAAACAAAACGCCCTGTTTCACCGCAAGCATTGTAGAGTCGAGAGTTGCTGAAAGTCTTGTTTCGGGAGTTCCTCCGAACATGGATTTTCTGGATGTGCCGAGCAAAAACGGATATTCTTCAAACATATCGAGCAACTTGCCGTAATCATTCAAAAGTTGCCAATCCTCATCCTTGGATTTGTTGAATCCGATTCCGCCGTCAAGCAAGATTCTGTTTTTGTCAAGTCCCTGCTCTAAGAGAGCGTCTATTGCTCTTATCAGACCGGTTTCCTTGTCAAAAAAGAGGTCGGGCGTTTTTGACTTGCGTCTGTCGTGCATTACGCAAATCGCGACATCGTTTTGAGCGACTACTTTTGCAAGATTCTTGTCGGCAAGGCAGCTCACGTCGTTTATCATATCCGCACCGAGATCGATTGCAGCCTGAGCCACATCGGGATAGAACGTATCTACGCTCACGAGTGCGTCGGGAAACGCTTTTTTGATGCTTTCCACTGCAGGCAGAACCCTCGACATTTCTTCAAGCGCGCTTACGCTTTGTGCGCCGGGACGCGTGGACTGTCCTCCGATATCGATAATTTCGGCACCCTGCTCCATGAACTTTTTAGCCGTTTCGACCGCATCGTGCGCGTGACGACTCCCTGCATAAAAACTGTCGGGAGTGACATTGAGGATTGCCATAATGTGCGTTCCGCTCTCGAAGACCTCGTTGCCGACGTGAAAATCGTAGTGACGTTCTGTTTTCATTTCAGCCCCTCCAAAATCAATCTCTCGATGCTTTCGTCAACATCGCCGCGCTTTGCGAAAGTGATGGTTTTCGCGCCGATTTTCTTAACTCCGCGTGCGCTCATGCACGTGTGCTGCGCCTCGATTGCAACGATCACGCCCTTGGGATTAAGTTCGTCGAAAATTGCGTTCGCGATTTGTGCGTTCAACCTCTCTTGCAGTTGCAAACGCTTTGCGTAAACGTCAACCACTCTTGCAAGTTTGGAAAGCCCCACCACTTTGCCGTCGGGAATATACGCGATATGCACCTTGCCGAAAAACGGCATAAGATGATGCTCGCAAGTGGAAGAAAAATCTATATCTCTTTCGATGACTACTTCGCTTCCGCTCTCGTCAAACACTTTTGAAAGATGCGTCTTTGCGTCGTCGCTATATCCCTGCGTCAACTCTTCGAGCATACGCGCCACTCTGTCCGGGGTTTGCAAAAGCCCTTCGCGGTCGGGATCTTCCCCTATTGCGACAAGTATGTCTTTGACTGCTTTTTTGATTGCTTCTTTATCGATTGTATTGTTTTTCATTTTCGTTTACTCGTTGGTTTTAAGGTCTGAAAAAAGCGTCAGCGAACCGCACAAAATCGTCACGTTGCAATCGCCGTTCAGTGCGTTTTGCACTGCCGTTTTTATATCGTCTTGCATCGAACATTCCCCTTTGCAAAGAGGCGCGACTATGCATTTTAGTTCTTCCTTTTGCATTGCTCTGGGCGACGGCGGCGTAATGCACGTTATCCTGTTTGCAAGCGGTGCGAGAATAGTGCAAATGCCTTTTACGTCCTTGTCTTTTAGTATGCCGAGCACGAGATGCACGCGCTTGTTTTTAAACAAATCTTTGATTGTGGCTGCAAGCGTAGTTGCGCCTTGCGGATTGTGCGATCCGTCAAAAACAAGCACTTTATCTTGCGGAATCGTGATGTTAAACTCCTCTTTTGCGTTTTTTACAACTTGCAACCGCGCTTTCCATATCGTGTTTTTAAGCCCGACTTTAAGGGCGTTTTCGCTTATATCGAAATGCTTTTTGTTAAGCTCTTCGACGGCGCAAATCGCAATCGCGGCATTGACGAGTTGATGCTTGCCGAGCATGGAAATTTCATATTCCTTTCCGTCGTAGGAAAAGACTTGTCCGTCTAGATTGCCTCTCAAAAACTTCGGTTCTTTGCAAACAACGACGTTTGCTTTGCGGTACTCTTTTTTGCCGTCTTTGAGAGCGAAGGGGCGTTTTAGTTGTTCCATAACTTCTGGGGGCTGATTGCAAGTGACAACTTCGTCTTTTATTATCGCCGCCTTTTCGCTTGCGATTTCTCCGAGCGTATTTCCGAGCAAAGCGCAATGGTCAAGACCTATGGGAGTAATGATTGAAAGCACCTTGTCTTCAATGGCGTTGGTTGCGTCCCACCTTCCTCCGAGTCCCGTTTCAAGCACGCACACGTCGCACTCTTTGTCGAAAAACGCAAGCATTGCGACGGCGGTTTCGATTTCAAACGCAGTCGGTTTAAACTCGGATATGCCGAAAGCGTTTCGCAAAATTTGCTCGCTTTCTATGCACTCTCTCACTGCGGTGAGATACTTTGCCACGTCCTCGTTCGAGAGCGGATTGCCGTTTATAAGCCACCTTTCGTTGTAGCAAAACACGGACGGAGAATTGTACGTTCCCACCTTGTAGCCCGCATCTTTAAGCACGGACGTGAGATATGCGCTGACGCTCCCCTTGCCGTTGGTGCCCGCGATATGCACGAATTTCAGATGTTTGTCGGGCGCGTCGAGAAGATCGAGAAGCTCCCTCATACGTTCGATGCCGTAATCCGAACCCGACCTTTCGATGTTTTTGATGTAGTCGATTGCCTCTTGATAAAACAAAAAGCACCTCCTTTGGAAGCACTCGCAAAAAAACCTTTCGGTAATATGTGAAGTCCGGAGTGAATATTGCACCGCGAGCAAAGCTCTTCGTCCGCCGACACCCCACGTTCGCACGGCACTTAACGCGCAATTTCTACTACTTCCATAGATGTTGCTTTGATTTTACCACCATTCGAAAACAGTTGCAAGAGAAAATGGACAGCGCAACAAAAAAATTATTGCGCAATACGATTATGTGGTTTATACTGAATCCATATTATTAAAATAAGATTAAAGGAGTTGCTTATGTTGACAAATACGTTGGGCGCAAGAGAGTTTTCTCTTCGAGATCCCATGGTGTTCATACTGTACGGCATAGTGCTTGCGTTTATCGTCGCGCTGTCGCTTTACTATATGCTCTCCGCGCTCAAAAGAGCGAAACAACTCGGCATCGAGTCCTCGAAAATCAAAAAAGTTATCACCACGTCGGCAACGTTTTCCATTCTTCCCGGCCTCGGAATCGCGCTGGGTGTAGTGACGCTCGTCGGCACTTTGGGCATTGCGTTCCCCGCAATCAGACTTTCAGTCGTCGGTTCGCTCCAATACGAAACGCAGATGGCAAACGGCGTCGCGGAAGGTCTTTACGGCTCTATGGAAGCGATGATTGCTCACGGGATCACCGCGCAAGACTTTGCCACTATGGCTATGATTATGACGATTGCAATCTGCTCGGGCGGCGTTGAAGTGCTTTTCTTCTACCGCTTGTATCAGCCCAAAATCGGCAAACTCATGGCAAAAACGACGGGCGGAAAGAAAGGCGGCGTAAATATAGGCGATCTTATCTTCCAAGTGTCCTTCATCGGTATGGTCATCGGCTATCTTGCGATGAGCATCGAAACGCTTGCCAAAAACGTGACGTTCGTGGACGGCTACTACAACTTCATCGCAGTGCTTGTGGCAATGGGTTGCATGTATGTGTGCGACGTGCTTATAAACAAAGCAAACTGGAAATGGCTTGACAGTTTCTCAACGCCCGTGTCCATGCTCATAGCAATGTTTGTGGTCGGCGTGATAAGCTACTGCGCAAACAAATACGGCTGGGCACTCTCTTCCGACACGTCGTCGGCAGCGGAACAAGCCGCAGAGGCTGCAAGAAACGCCTTTGCAATGATACTGTAAGGAGGCGCGATTATGTCAAAAGAAAGAGTTAAAGTTTCAATGGATTACAACCTCAAATCGCACATCATCGGCAAAATTTGGCTTGCGTTGTCGCTTGCCATATTCTTTGCCGTCCCCACGACGATTTGCCTCTACTACGACGTCAAACCCGACATGAGCGTCATGGGTACGTCCGCAGTGCTCATTCCCTTCATCATCAACTTCTTCTCGGGAATATTCGAACCTATCATCTATTCCCCGATGTTGGGCATCAACAGTGCGTACCTTGCCTTTATCACAGGCAACCTTTCCAACCTCAAAATCCCTTGCGTCGTCAAAGCGCAAGAGATTTGCGGCACGAAACTCGGTACGGAAGAAAACGAAGTGGTGTCCACCCTCTCGGTTGCGACAAGCACTCTGGTGACAACGGTCATCATCGCGGTGTTCGTTCTTATCCTTGCTGTCAGCAACGTTGAAACGGCAATCAAAAACACTCCGTGGATTACGCCTGCGTTCACCTGCGTCGTTTACGCGCTGTTTGGATCGCTCGGCGGAAAATACGTCGTCAAAAACATCAAGCTCGCAGTATTCCCGCTTGTCATCATCGTTGCGTTCTCTCTCATTTTGGGATTTGCAGCGCCAAAGCTCGGCGTCGGCTCGGCATACTTGTTTGTCGGTATAGCTCTTTGCGCAATCTTCGGTATTCTCCAAGTCGTGCGCGAAAAGAAAAAGCAAAAACTTCAAGAAGAAAAAGAACACCTCGAAGGAATCGCGGTTTCCGACGTCGAACTCGACGAAAACTCCGCAAACGCCGTCAAATCCGACGATGAGCAAAGCGAAAATCAAAACGAAGAGCAAAACGAAGAGCAAGCACTCGAAGATGTCGAAAAAGAGGCGGAACAAATCGCCGAAGACACCCAAAGCGTTGACTAAAAAGCAATTCAAAGCATAAAAAATCCGACGAAAATTCGTCGGATTTTTTCTTTTTTCAGACAGATGAGAAACAAGGTTTTGCTCCTCTTTTAACTATAAATAAACGCAATATTGAGATGAAGAACAAGGAAACACCCTTTTGCGAACCCGCCTAACGTACTTATGCGTACGTGACGGGTGAACAAAGGGGTGTTGACGCAGTTATTCGCTCAATAGTGCGTTTATTCCAACTCGAAAGCGCCGGTGTAAAGCTGATAATACCTCCCCCTCTGCGCTATCAACTGCTCGTGATTGCCGCGCTCGATAATCTCGCCGTGTTCGAGGACGCAAATCATGTCGGAGTTGCGGACTGTGGAAAGTCTGTGCGCAATGACGAATACGGTGCGACCTTGCATGAGTTTGTCCATTCCCTGCTCGATAAGTTTTTCAGTGCGGGTGTCGATGGAACTTGTCGCTTCGTCCAGAATGAGAACGGGCGGATTTGCGACTGCGGCTCGAGCGATTGCAAGAAGCTGACGTTGACCTTGCGAAAGGTTTTCGCCGTCGCCTGTAAGCATGGTGTCATATCCTTCAGGCAAGTGGCGGATAAAGTAATCCGCATTTGCGAGTTTTGCCGCGGCTTTGACTTCCTCGTCGGTGGCGTCGAGCTTGCCGAAACGGATGTTGTCGGCGACCGTCCCCGTAAAGAGGTGCGTATCTTGAAGAACCATTGCCATAGAGTGACGCAAATCGTCTTTTTTGATTTTTGTTATATTGATGTTGTCGTATCTTATCTTGCCCTCGTTTATATCGTAGAAGCGGTTGATAAGGTTTGTAATCGTGGTCTTTCCCGCACCCGTCGAACCGACAAGAGCGATTTTTTGTCCCGGCAACGCTTCCATTGTGACGTGTTTGAGGACGGTTTTTTCGGGAACGTAACCAAAAGATACGTCCTCGAATTCAACCTCGCCTCTCCACTTGACGTATGTTGTAGTGCCGTCTGCCTTGTGGAAGTGTTTCCACGCCCACTCGCCCGTGTATTCTTCGGTTTCTACGATATTGCCGTCCTCGTCCTCTTTTGCGTTTACGAGAGTTACATAGCCTTCGTCCTGTTCGGGTTGCTGGTCAATCAATTCAAAGATACGCTCCGCGCCTGCAAGTGCCATAAGAACGCCGTTCATTTGTTGAGCGATTTGCGAGAGTGGATTGCTGAATTGACGTGAGAATTGCATGAAGGATACAAGTCCGCCCCAAGTCATTCCTCCGAATCCGCCGATTGCCATAATCGTGCCGAGAATTGCGGTTGCCGCATAGGACACGTAGGACAAGTTGCCCATGATCGGGAATAGTATATTCGCATACGTGTGCGCCTTGTCGGAGTGATGGAACAAATCCTCGTTGAATTTGTCGAAATCGATTTTTTCCTCGTCCTCGTGGCAGAACACTTTGACCACTTTAAGTCCGTCGATATGCTCCTCGATAAAGCCGTTTATCGCGCCGGTCTGGCGTTGTTGACCGACAAAGTGCTTGCCGCTCTTGCCTGCGACGAACTTCATAATGAAAAGCATGATGACGAGCATAACCACCGAGCAAAGCGTCAGCAGCGGAGATACGAGCATCATTGCGACAAACATACCGACAACCATAAGCAAGTTGCTGATAAGGTTGGGAATGCCGTTTGAAAGCAGTTCGCGCAACGTGTCCGTGTCGTTGGTGTAAAGGCTCATTATGTCGCCGTGGGTGTGAGTGTCGAAATATTTGACGGGCAATTTTTCCATCTTTTCGAACATCTCGTCACGAACGTTTTGAAGAGTTCTTGTCGTAACTCTGACGAGAATATAGTTGTAAAGATAATGAAGACCTGCGCCGACGACATACATCGCTGCCATAACGCCTATAATTCCGCCGAAGTTTTGGATTGTAACCTCCGCAGCCCTTGCGATTATGTCGGCATTTGACGTAACGTAAACGCCGTGCTGATACGCAAGCGGAAGAATATAGTTGTTTACGACAACGGAGCCGAGCATAAACGTACCCGCTATGTTGCAAAGCACGTTTGCGATCATGCAAATCAATGCGCCGATAAGTTGACCTCTATACGGTTTCCAATACCCGAGAATACGCTTCAAGGTTTGCATAGGGTTCTTTGCCCTAAACTTGTTTTGAGCCGCCGCTTTTTTGACGTTTTGTTTTTTGTCTTTACGCATTGACGCTCACCTCCTCGTCGCTTCCTTTCTTTTGGGAATTGTACACGTCCCGATAAATCTCGTTGGTTGCAAGCAACTCTTCGTGAGTGCCAACGGCGTCGATTTTGCCGTCGTTCATAACGATGATTCTGTCCGCGTCCTCGACGGAAGAGATACGTTGAGCGATGATAAGCACCGTAGTATCTCCGAATTCTTTTTTGAGTCCTGATCTTATTGCCGCGTCGGTTGCGGTATCGACTGCGGACGTAGAATCGTCCATAATCATGATTTTCGGCTTTTTGAGCAAAGCGCGCGCGATGCAAAGACGTTGTTTTTGACCGCCGGATACGTTGACGCCGCCCTGACCGAGTTCGGTTTCGTAACCGTCGGGGAAAGACATAATGAAGTCGTGCGCTTGCGCCGCTTTTGCAGCGTGTTCGATTTCCTCGTCCGTTGCGTCTTTGTTGCCCCAAAGCAAGTTTTGCCTTATCGTGCCGCTGAACAACACGTTCTTTTGAAGCACCATTGCGACGGAATCTCTGAGTTTGTCGAGCTTGTAGTCCTTGACGTTTATGCCACCGACCTTGACTTCGCCGTCCAAAACGTCGTAAAGTCTTGGAATGAGCTGGACGAGAGTGGACTTTGCCGAGCCCGTGCCGCCGATGATACCGATGGTTTCACCGCTCCTGATATGCAAGTCGATGTTTTCAAGATTGAGAACATCGCGGGATTTCGAATAGGAAAAATCGACGTTGTCGAAATCGATACTGCCGTCTTTGACTTCGATGTCCTGTGAGTCGGGAGCGTCTTCGATGTCGATTTTTTCGTCGAGAATTTCAACAATACGATCGAGGGACGCACGCGAAAGCACGATGTTCATAAAGCCCGTTGCAACCATGATAAGCGACATGAGAATTTGCATTATGTAGCTCAAAAATGCAGTGAAATCGCCGAGTTTCATGTTGCCCACGATGATGTCGTTGCCGCCGAACCACGCAACGCAAATCATACACGCGTAAACCACGATTTGCATAAACGGGAATGCGATAACGATGATTTTTTCCGCGGAAAATTGAAGTTTTTGGACAGTTGAACTGACTTTTTTGAACTTGTCGATTTCGTTGTCCTCTCTCACGAACGCCTTGACCGCGCGGATACCTATGAGGTTTTCCTGCGTGGACTCGTTCATATCGTCGTATTTGCGGAGCATCTTTTCAAATCTCGGGAACACGACTTTCACACCCACGATAAGTCCTACGATCAAAACGGGGATCGCCGCGGCAAATATGAGCGACAAATCCGGGCTTATTGAGATTGACATGCACATTGCCAAAATCAACATTATCGGCGAGCGCACAAGCATACGGATGATGATTTGAAATGCCATCTGTATGTTGGTTACGTCGGTGGTAAGTCTTGTCACAAGGCTTGCGGTGTTGAATCTGTCAAGGTTTGCAAAGGAGAAGTTTTCAATCTTGTAAAACATCTTTTTGCGCAGATTTTTTGCAAAACCCGTCGAAGCGGTCGCCGCAAGTCTGCCCGACATCGTGCCGAAAAACAGCGATATCAACGCCATAACTATCATCATTGCGCCGCAAGTGACGATAAACCAGACGCGGTTGTTCATCGTAAACAACTCGAAGCCTTTGCTTCCAAGTTGAAGCGTAAACGTAAAAGACGTTGCGTCCTCAACCATACCTACGTTTACGATTTGCGCCATGATGAGCGGAATCAAAATTTCAAACAATACTTCGAGCGCAACCAAAACCGATGTGAAAATCGCGGGAGCTTTGTACTGTCCCACGCAACTCGCCATTTTTTTGAGTCCGCTCTTTGCCCTCGGAGCTTTACTTTTTTCGTCTGCCATAATCACCTTAATGTCGCAGGATGCGACGATGAAAAACTGTGCAAAAGCCAAATGTTTCATCGACTGCCAAATCGGTTGCAGTCAATACTTTATTTACAA
>ENA-OPIW01000114-OPIW01000114.1-human-gut-metagenome-genome-assembly--contig:-NODE-114-length-10808-cov-1.629698_pt1 | contig 10808 bp, 9 predicted proteins | sample MGYA00241412_ERZ501654 | MGnify/ENA primary metagenome ERZ501654 (study PRJEB25962, sample SAMEA2042374) | human gut metagenome | biome: human gut; feature: human-associated habitat; material: faeces... | reverse complement strand
AAAGGTGCCCTTTTAGCGTGCAATATGTGCCCTTTTAGAGGCTAAAACGTGGTCTTTTGGAAATTGGAATGTATCGTGCCGATTTCAGACGGGTATCGTCAGGCGTTCTGATATCGGTTAAGGCATAAATAAAAAGGCATTTTTCCGCAAGCGGAAAGATGCCTTTTGTTTTTCTTTCAGATATATTCCGTTATTCCGCCGGTGCGTTGTCCGCAGCCGTTGCGGCTACCTTTCTGTTCGGCTTGAACATCTTGTCGATAACCAGAGCTATGGCTCCGTCGCCCGTAACGTTGCATGCCGTGCCGAAGCTGTCCATGGCAATGTAGAGCGCAATCATCAGAGCCTGCTGCTCGGTGTTGAACCCCAGTATAGAGGCGAGCGGTCCGAGCGCCGCCATGATGCTTCCTCCCGGCACTCCCGGAGCTGCCACCATCACTATGCCCAGCATCATTATGAAGTGTATGAACACGGGCAGTGAGTGGGGTATGCCCTCAAGCATGCACAGCGTAAGCGCGCAGGCCGTGATCTTCAGCGTAGAACCCGACATGTGGATTGTGGCGCATAGAGGCACCACGAACGACGCAATGTCGTTCCTCACGCCGTTCTTCAGCGTCTGGCGCAGCGACACCGGTATTGTGGCTGCCGACGACGACGTGCCGAGAGCGGTGAAGTAGGCAGGCAGCATGTTGATGAGCAGCCTCAGAGGGTTGCGCCTTACGATGGCTCCCGCTATGACATACTGGTAAAGAAGGACAAAGATGTGGAGCGCGAAGATTACAACTATAATCTTGGCGAACACCGTCATGATGCGCATGGCGTCGCCCTTCATCGTCATATCAAGGAATATGCCGAAGATAAAGAGCGGCAACAGCGGAACCACCGCCACGGCTATGGTCTTGGTGATTACCTCCTTCAGCTCCATGAAGGCATTTTTCAGAGTGGGCGTGTTGCTGTAGGCTATACACAGGCCCATGAGAAACGAGAACACCAGTGCGCTCATGACGTCGGCCATTGGCGGTATGGTTATCTCGAAGTAAGGAGCAGTTCCCTCCGGCTTCACAACGGAACTGAAGTCGGAAACCGACGAAATCATCGACGGGAACAGGCTTGTTCCCACGCCATACGACAGCACTCCCGTGAGCACCGTGTCGGCGTATGCTATGGCTACCGTGGCCAGCAGCAGCTTGCCGATGTCGGCAATGGCAGGAGTAACCAGGCCGATGATTATCAGCGGAATGACAAAGTTGAGAAACTGGCTGAACACAGCGTTGAAGGTGACGAACACCCTTACTACCGGCAGGCTGAGCACATTGCCCAGCGCTATGCCAAGAGCTATCGCTATGATAACTCTTGGCAGCAGGCCCAGCTTTATCTTTTTCATTATCGGTCTTGTTTAAGCCTTTCAGCCATGGCGCGGCCCAGGGCCTCACACTGTGCGTAAGAGTCTTCTTTCAGACTCTGCTTCATCTCAACCGGAGTGCCCACAGCCTCAAACTTCAGCTTGGTTTCGTTCCAGTGGTGTATGCGCTCAACGGCCTTGCCGGCCCATGCGTAGCTTCCGAACCATCCGATATAGTGGCGGTTCTTGATGTCCTTGCCTGCTATCTCGCTCAGCAGAACCTCCATTTCGTGGTAAAGACCTGCGTTGTAGGTCGGTGCGCCCACGATGAGTGCGCGGTAGCGGAATATGTCGCGCAGTATGTAAGAGTGGTGAGTCTTCGACACGTTGTACATAACGATGTTCTTGATGCCTGCCTGGCTTGCCGCGCGTGCTATCACCTCGGCCATGCGTTCAGTGTTGCCGTACATCGTTCCGTAGCATATCACGATGCCTTCCTCGGTCTCATAGCGGCTCAGACGGTCGTATATGTCTATCACTTTGCTGATATGCTCGTGCCATACGGGGCCGTGCGTAGAGCAGATATAGTCGAGCTGCACTCCCTCAAGCTTCTTCAGGGCGTTCTGTACGGGCACTCCGTACTTGCCGACGATGTTCGAATAGTAGCGAACCATCTCGAGCCAGAACGTGTCGCAGTTGATGTCAGAGTCTATTATGCCGCCGTTCAGCGCGCCGAAGCAGCCGAACGCGTCGCCCGAGAAGAGCACGTTGCTCGTCGTGTCGAGCGTAACCATCGTCTCGGGCCAGTGAACCATAGGCGTCAGGACGAAGTTGAGCTCATGCCTTCCGAGGCTCAGCTTGCTGCCGTTCTTCACCTCCACCTCGTTGGTCGTTATGCCGTAGAAGCCTTCGATCATGCCGAATGTCTTCTTGTTGGCCACGATCTTTATCTCGGGATAATATTTTCTGATAAGCTCTATGGCGCCGCTGTGGTCGGGTTCCATGTGGTTTATCACCAGATAGTCTATCTTGCGGTTGCCTATCACCTCCTTGATGTTCTTGATATATGGCATGAAGAAGTCTACCTCGACTGTGTCGACGAGGCACACTTTCTCATCGACAATGAGGTAAGAGTTGTACGAAACTCCGTTAGGCAGCGGCCACAGGCCCTCGAAGAGCTCCTTGTTGCGGTCGTTGACGCCTACATAATAGATGTTGTCTTTAATCTCAATCATGGTTCAAATAAATTTATTTGGTTTATTGTTATTCTTTTTTCATGGTATGGGCTGCCGCCTCCGGCTGTCGTGGCGGCGTGTCTATCCGGCCTGTAGGGCCTCCTTGCGCATTGCCTCGCCAAACTCCTTGTCGATAGAGTTGTCTATGCTCTTGCAGCAGTTGGCCGAGAACTTCTGCGCACATTCAATCACCTTGTCCCACAGTTCCTCGCCGAGGCCGCGGTCGATGACGTCGCGCGTCACTCCGTATCGCATCATTCCGTACACCAGTCCGGCGTTGAAGTTGTCGCCGGCGCCTATCGTGCTCACCGTGCTGGTGGCCGTAACGGGGTAGCTCTTCCTGAATCCGCCTTCGGCATGAAGCTCTACCGGCTGCGCGCCGTTGGTGTAGATGAACTTCTTGCAGTAGAAAGAAATCTCCGAGTTGTACACTTTGTCGGATGTCTCCATCTTGTACATCACCTTGAAGTCGTCGTGGCTGCCGCGCACGATGTCGGCATATTCAAAGTTCTCGAGTATGTTCGGCGTGAGCTTCATCACCTCGTTGGCGTGCGACGACCTGAAGTTTACGTCGTAATATATTATCGCCCCGTTGCTGCGCGCATGGTTCATGAGCGCTGCCACCTGCGGCCTTATCACGGGATTGACGGCATAGTAGGAGCCGAGCATGACGATGTCGTCGCGGTTGATCTCAGGACATATATAGTCGAGACGGTCGTGCGGGTGGTCTTTATAGAAGATATATTCTGCGTCGTTGTTGTCGTTGAGAAACGCGAGCGACACGGGCGACTTGCTGCCCTTGAACATGTTGACGTTAGAGGCGTCAACTCCGTTTTCCTTAAGGAAGTCGACCGTGCGCCGTCCTATGCGGTCGTCGCCCACCTCGCTGATAAAGGCTGCGGGCACGCCGGCACGTCCGAGCGATATTATGCCGTTGTAGACCGAGCCTCCCGGCACGGCGCTCACCGGACGTTCGTTCTTGAAAATGATGTCAAGCACGGTTTCACCTATTCCTATAACTTTCCTCATCTGTTTTAGTTTTGACATTTTCGGACTGCTGCCTGTGCGCATCCTGCCGTCCGCCTAGCCGCAGGCTGCTGTGCTGCCGGCGGCTGATGGTCCTGCGGGCTGAGGCCTCCGGCTGTTGCGGTGCGGGCATGCGGCGCTGTGCGCGGCGTGCGCCCTGTTGATATAATTAGCTGCAAATATCCGAATTTTTTATTAAATAACAAACTAAAAAGTTGTATTTTTGCACAATGGATTTTGAGCTTTAATAAAAGATACAAATGCAATATAATACATCTACTTTGGCCAACGGCCTCAGGATTATCCACCTGCCGTCGGCCTCGCCCGTGGTTTATTGCGGCTACGGCATATGTGCCGGCACGCGCGACGAGCAGCCCGGAGAGGAAGGCATCGCCCACTTCTGCGAGCACACCACGTTCAAGGGCACCGCAAGGCGCACCTCAATACAGATACTGAACCGGCTGGAGAAGGTGGGAGGCGACCTCAACGCCTTCACCAACAAGGAGGACACGGTGTTCTATGCGGCACTGCTGAAGGAGCACATCGCAAGGGCTGTCGACCTGCTTACCGACATGGTGTTCCACAGCACGTATCCGCAGGCAGAGATTGACAAGGAGATTGAGGTGATATGCGACGAGATAGAATGTTACAACGACTCGCCTGCCGAACTGATTTATGACGAGTTTGAGAACGCCATATTCAGCGGACATCCGCTCGGACACAACATCCTGGGCAGGGCGGAGCGCCTGCGCGAATATACAACGGACAACGCGCTGAGCTTCACGCGCCGCTTTTATCGTCCCGAGAATGCCGTGTTCTTCGCCTACGGCGACATCAGTTTCAGCCGTCTTGTCAGGCTGCTCGAGAAGGCCACGGCCGACTTTCCGCCGTGCAGTCCGCTCGTCGACAGCATGCCAAAGGGCGTCCTGCCCGAATATAACCCGCAGGAGCTGCTCCGCCATAAGAACACTCATCAGGCTCACGTGATGATAGGCAACCGTGCCTACAGCGTGCACGACAACAGGCGCATGGCCCTGTATCTGCTCAACAACATACTCGGCGGACCGGGCATGAACGCCCGCCTGAACATAGCCTTGCGCGAGAAGCACGGACTGGTGTACACCGTAGACAGCTCGATGGTGAGCTATTCAGACACAGGAATGTGGTGTGCCTACTTCGGCTGCGACCCTAAGGACGTGAAGAAATGCCGCCGCCTCGTGATGCGCGAGCTCGACCGCATGGCGCAGAAACCCATGTCGGCAGCACAGCTTGCAGCCGCCAAGAGGCAGATAAAGGGACAGATAGGCGTGGCGTGCGACAACCGCGAGAGCTTCGCCCTCGACTTCGCGAAGAGCTTCCTGCACTATGGATGGGAGAAAGACGTAACGGCGCTGATGAGCCAGATAGACCGTCTGACCGCCGAAGAGCTGCAGGCCGTGGCTGCCGAGGTGTTCAGCAAGGACAAGCTCACGGCGCTTACATTCGTCTGATCCGAGCCGGTCTCATCGCAGTTTGTCGTGTTTGCGTAATATCTTGATATACAATAGTTTACATGGAGTGTTGACTCTGCTTTCCAAAAGGCCACCTTTTAGCTTGCAAAAGGTGGCCTTTTGTCGTCTGAAAGACGGCCTTTTACAATGCAAAAGCATACCTTTCAGAAATCGCCCCGCATACAGCCGTCTGCCGGTTGAGCGCAGGCGGCATAAAATCAGACGTGCAGCCCTTATGTATAGACAAATGTCCTATTTGTCGCAAAAGATGGAATAAAACTTTATTTAATCAAAAAGTTTAGTATAAAAGGTGTAATTTTTGTTAAAATAATTTGGCGTACATTGATTTTTGGAATATCTTTGCAAGATATTAAATCATACCCGTATCATAAATGAAGTTCACCAATATACTTCTGACAATCGCCGTATGCAGCTCGTTGACATCCTGCTTTAAGGACGAGCCGCTCAACGCTGAATGCGACATCGAGCAGGCATACGTACACACAGACAATCCTTCAGACATATTTTTCGCGCCCAGCGACACGCTGGTAAACGTTCCATCGGAGCAGACCAACATAACTTTCAACGTTAAAGTTGGTGCCGACCTGCGCAGCATGGCCCCGATATTCAAGCTCACTGAAGGCGCCACGATAGAGCCGGTCAGCGGTTCGGTGCACGACTTCAGCGACGGCAAGACCGTCACTTACAAGGTTACGTCGCAGGACGGGCAGTGGAGCAGGACATACGTGGTGGCTTTCAAGACACAGGCCTCTGTCGGAAAGTACGACTTCGAGAACTTCCGCATCATCAAGGGCGGTGCCGGAGGCGAGTATTATGAATGGAGCGACCTCAATGAAGACAGCGAATGGATGGGCAACTGGGCTACGGGTAACCCCGGATTCAACATCAGCATGAGCAGTGCCGAGGCCTACGAATACCCCACGGCGCCATATGCTGACGGATACTACGGCTCGGCCGTTAAGCTCGAGACACGCAGCACCGGAGCGCTGGGAGCCATGGTCAACATGCGCATAGCCGCAGGCAACTTGTTTATAGGCTACTTCGACGTAAGCAAGGCACTTACAAACACGCTGAAAGCCACCAACTTCGGACTGCCGTTCGACCGCAAGCCGCTGCGCTTCACCGGACATTATATGTATACGCCGGGCAGCATGCTTATGGACAAATACGGAAACGAAATACCCGGAAAGACCGACCAGGGCGACATCTATGCCGTGTTCTACCGTAATCACGACAGCGCCGGAAAGCCCGTCATGCTGTATGGCGACGACGTGCTTACCAACAGCAACATCGTGGCTATAGCAAGGCTCGGCGAAGTAAAGGCAACAGACGGATGGACATCGTTCGACATCAATTTTGAATATACCGGCGAAGTAGACCCCGCCGAACTGGCCAACAGAGGCTATAATCTGGCCGTGGTGTTCTCGTCGAGCATCGACGGAGCAGCGTTCTGCGGAGCCATCGGCAGCACGCTTATAGTTGACGAAGTTGAAGTGGTCTGCGAAGAAACAACCGAATAGACATGAAGAAAACGTTTATCACATTAGTCCTGACCGCACTTACGGCCTCTGCGGCCTTCGGAGCAGGCATATTCGACAATCTTGTTTACAACCTGCGCTTCGGCTACAGCGTGGGAGGCACAGCCCCCATAGGCATGCCGGCAACGATAAGAAGCCTCGACAGCTACAAGCTCGAGCCCAACTTCTCGCTCGGACTGGGCATATACAAGCCCCTGTCAGACAAGTGGGGACTCACCACCGGACTGCATCTTGAGAACAAGGGAATGAACATCGACGCCACCGTCAAGAACTATCACATGGCCATCGTGAGGGGAGGACAGAGGCTCGAGGGCCCGTTTACCGGCCACAACGCTTCCGAGGTGGAGATGTGGATGCTCACGCTTCCGCTGCAGGCAACCTACGCCCTTAACAGCAACCTGCACCTGAAGCTCGGTCCCTATCTGTCTTACGTCAGGTCGCACTCCTTCCGCGGATATGCCTACGACGGCTACTTGCGCGTCGGCGACCCCACCGGAGCAAAGGTGGAGCTTGGCTCTGACGAGGGCAGCCGCGGCACTTACGACTTCAGCGACGACATGCGCTCATGGCAGCTTGGCATGATGCTCGGTGCCGAATGGTACTTCCACAAGCAGTGGGGAGCCTTTGCCGACGTCTCATGGGGATTCACCGGAATATTCAGAAAGCACTTCGATACTATCGAACAGACGCTTTACCCGATTTACGGAACAATAGGTGTTTCATATAAAATAAAGTAACATAATAACAAAACAAGGAAAAAGATGAAGAAAATTTTTACTATTATTGCGCTCCTCGCACTCACTCTTACAGCAGGAGCTAAGGATTTTACCGACCAGCTTTCAATCTCTCTGGGCAGCGGCGAACCTACAATATCTGAATCAACAATATCTGTTGAGGAAGTAGAAGGCTCTGACGGACTCTACAACATCACCCTGAAGAACTTCTCTTTCGGTCCGTTGAACCTCGGCGACATCAAGGTTGAGAACGTAAAGGGCAACGATGAGGAGCCAAGCGGATATACATGGTTTGAAGAGACAAAGGCTTCTGTAAAAGTAAACATAGGAGTTCCTGTTACAGCTGAGGTTACTGTCAACGAAGGCAGCTACATGCATGGCGACAAACTCTACATGACAATGACAATATCTGCTGTCGGAATGAATATCTCTGCTGTGTTCGGAACACCCGAAAGCCAGACTAAGAGCTATACAGACAACCTCGTTGTTACAGCTATGGGCAGCACAATGCCGGCTCAGCAGGCTACAATCGAAGTTACAAAGCAGTCAAACGGCAAATACACTCTTGCCCTGAAGAACTTCGAACTTACAGGAGTTATGGCTGTAGGTACTGTTGAAATGACAGACGTTGACGCCGTTGAGGAAGACGGAGTTGTTAAACTCAGCACCAAGCAGACCGTAACTATCAAGGACGGTGACGATCCTGAGGTTAACTGGGCACTTGAAGGCGTACCCGTAGACGTTGACATGACAGCTGATATGACTGACGACAAGCTGAAAGCCGACATCAATATTCTGTATTCAATTCCAGGTGTTATGGACATGGATATCAATGTTAAGTTCGGTTATGAGTCAGCAGGCATCAGCGCTCCTGTAACCAACAGCGGCGTTGAAGCTGTATACGATATCAACGGAAACAAGCTGAACGGCATGAAGAAGGGTCTCAACATTCTGAAGAAGGCCGACGGAACAACCGTTAAGGTTATCAAGAAATAAGGACGCGCGACAATGATTTGCGCCGCTGAAGGCGCAGACTTACGGCGCTTAAAGATAAAAAATCCCGTACAGGAAACATCTTGTACGGGATTTTTTCGTATCTTTGTATTGCGCTGAAATGGGCGCAAAGGCCGCACAAAGGCCTACAACCGACTAAGAACTGCATAAATAACACGCTTATGGAAAAGCTTCTTCATTATGTATGGAAGCACAAGATGTTTCCCGTAAGGCCGCTCCTGACCACCACGGGCGAGAGCGTTGAGGTGATAGACGCAGGTCTGCCAAACACCAACGCGGGGCCCGACTTCTTCAACGCGAAGGTCAGAATAGGCGGCACTATGTGGGTTGGAAACATCGAGATACACGACAAGGCATCCGACTGGTATGCGCACGGACACGACAAAGACAAGGCCTACGACAACGTTGTGCTGCATGTGGCGGCAGAAACGGGGCAGGACATCATAACATCCGACGGCCGCAAGGTGGCGCAGATAAGGCTCGACGTGCCGCAGGAGGTTAGCCGCAACTATGACGAACTTATCACCACAGACCATTATCCGCCCTGCTACGCCATCATACCGCAGCTAAGCCGGCTCACGGTTCACAGCTGGATGAGCCGCCTGCAGGCCGAACGGCTGGAGCAGAAGACCGACGCCATAAGGCAGAGGGCCGACAGGTGCGGCGGCTCATGGGAGTCGGCGCTCTTCGTAACGATGGCGCGCAACTATGGATTCGGCGTCAACGGCGACGCATTTGAGGCTTGGGCAATGAGCGTTCCGCTGCAGAGCGTGGCTCATCACCGCGACGACCTGTTCCAGATAGAGGCAATATTCATGGGACAGGCAGGTCTGCTTGAGTATGACACCATACCCGAACCTTACCGCGACGACGCCATCAAGGAGGGCTATTTCGACCGTCTGCGCAAGGAATATCAGTATATGGCGCATAAGTTCGGCCTTACTCCCATCGACGCCGGCATGTGGAAGTTTCTCAGGATGAGGCCTCAGAACTTTCCTCACATACGCATATCGCAGCTGGCACAGCTCTACCATTCGCGCCAAAGCGACCTTAGCCGCCTTGCCGAGTGTACATCCGTTGCGCAGCTTAAAGACCTGCTGCGCACCAGGGTTACGCCTTACTGGGAGACTCACTACACCTTCGGCAGCACGAGCGTTAAGAACCGCAAGAGCATTTCCGACCCGTCGCTCAATCTGCTCATCATCAACACCGCCGTGCCCATGCTCTTTGCCTACGGCCGCCACCGCCACGATGACACGTTGTGCAGCCGCGCGTTCAGTCTGCTCAGTGAGCTGCGGGCAGAAAACAACCATATAGTAAGACTGTGGGAGCAGTGCGGACTGAAGGCCGAAAACGCCGGAGACAGTCAGGCGCTGATACAACTGAAGAAGGAATACTGCGACAAGAAGGACTGCCTTAGATGCCGCATAGGATACGAATATCTGAAGACAAAGCGCTGACAGGACAACAGAAATGTGCCTTTTTATCGCAATCCGTGCCATATAAAACGGCATATCAGAAGCCGGATTGATGCCGATTTTACGGCCATTTGTAACCTCTTGATTATCAACATGATACAAACGGCTTTCTAAAAGGCCATGTTTTAGGCTCCAAAAGGTGCCATTTCATCGTGTAAAAGGTGCCCTTTCGCAAGCCAAAAGGCCACCTTTCAGAAAACGCCCCGTCATGCCCCATACAACAAGGGCATAAACATGGCTGAAAAACTGCCGTGAAGACAAAACAAATCTTTTAGCACAAAAAAACAGAAAATAATACGGAAAAAGCCTTATCTTTGCATCCATTATGGAATATATATTCACCACACGAATGATGGTTCGCGACTATGAGTGCGACATCGAAGGTATTGTGAACAACGCAAACTATCTGCACTACACCGAGCACACGCGCCACCTCTTTCTGAAAGAGTGCGGACTCAGCTTCGCCGAGATGCACCGCAAGGGCGTCGACGCCGTCGTTGCCCGCATGAACCTGCAGTATAAGACGCCGCTGAGATGCGACGACGAGTTTATATCATGCCTCAACCTCAAGAAGGAAGGCTTGCGATATGTGTTCTATCAGGACATCTACCGCGCCTCTGACAACAAGATATGCTTCAAGGGCGTGATAGACCTTGTATGCCTGGTGAACGGCAAACTGGCCAACAGCAAGGAGTATGACGAGGCTTTCAGCCGCTGGCTTTAGGCAGCAGCGGCCATAGGCGCACGCGCCTAAAGCCCCATATCCCTCCCATAAGCCCCATAAATCCCGTCCCTCCCATCCTCAAAAACCATCCCCGCCATGCACGAACAAGAGATATTAAACATGCTTACGCTCAGCAGAATCAGCTATTTTAATTCTGCCGAGATAACCGCATTGTGGCGCAAGGCGGGCAGCGCTACGGCCATAATGGA
>ENA-OPIW01000108-OPIW01000108.1-human-gut-metagenome-genome-assembly--contig:-NODE-108-length-11175-cov-2.098726_pt1 | contig 11175 bp, 6 predicted proteins | sample MGYA00241412_ERZ501654 | MGnify/ENA primary metagenome ERZ501654 (study PRJEB25962, sample SAMEA2042374) | human gut metagenome | biome: human gut; feature: human-associated habitat; material: faeces... | reverse complement strand
GGGGGCACATCTAATTTAGGGTACACGCCGTTCAACCCTTGTGATTTTGAAATGACTTCGTCAATAGTGCGATTTTTAATAATTTTCGCAATAAAAATACAACTCCCCACCGATCTTTGGTGGGGAGTTGTGTTTTTGCACATTTAGTGATTATGCACTGATTTTTGATTTTTTCTTCTTTGCGAAGTAGATGCCGAGTCCTGTGCCGACTCCGATGACTGCTGCGCCCGGGATGAGGGTGGACAGGAGGATAACCATAAGTTTGTTGTCCTTGATCGGAGATGTGCCCAGAACGGTGTTTTGACCGATTTGGTCGATCTTGCCGGTTGCTCTGTTGAAGTAGTAGCCCGTGAAGGTGATTGTTTCGCCCTCGACTTTGACCTTGCCGAACGTTTGAGAATCGAGAGTGTGGAGGATGCTCTCGTCGCCGTTGAATTTGGATGTGGTCATGTCGTTTTCTCTGTAGGTGTAGAACTTCGTGCCGAGTGTGCCGAGCGTGATATAGAGCACTCCGTCGCCGGTGTAGCGCACACCGTCTTTGCTTGTTTTGTCAACCGCATTTCCGTTCTTATCCACAAGGTAGGTTGTGGTGAAGGTGTGGTCGTGGCCGCCGAACACGACGTTGACGCCGTTTTCCGCAAAGATTTTGCCGAGTTGGCTTCTCATTGCGATGACTTCTCCGTCAAAAGCGTGCGAGCCTGCGGAGTACAAACTCTTGTGCATAAGCACGAATTTCCACTTCGCGTCGGTATTTTTAAGGTCGTTTTCAAGCCATGCGAGTTGAGCAGAGCCAAGACCGTCGGAGGACGCGTCGTTGGTGTCGAGAACGGTGAAGTGTGCGTTTGCATAGTCGAACGAATAGTATTCGCCGCTTATTGTCTTGACTTCGTTTCCGTCCTTTTCGGTGTAGTTGAAGTATCTGCCCATTGCGCCCGTGTTGTTCTCGTGGTTACCGGAAGTGAAGAACACCGACGTATTGAGAGTGAGGTCTTGATAGGTGTTGAGCGCCATACCCCATTGATTGAAGTTTTTGCCGTTGTCGCACATATCGCCTGCGTTGAGAATGAAGTCGAAGTTGTTGACTTTTTCGTCTTTGAGGAGTGCGTCAACCGCTTTGTGGCTCTCGTCGTACATGCTTTGAATCATGCCTTGAATGTCCGCGATAGTGAGGAATTCGAACGCGTCTACGTCTCTTCCGACAGCCGTCGTAAATTTGAGTGCGTTTGCGTCATAGCCGTCGTTTTTGATGAAATCGAGCAAAGAGAAGTAGTTGGTTTTGTCGGTTTCGTAGTTGCCGAGTACGTCGTAATAATAGGTTTTGCCTGCTTGGAGTCCGTTGATAGTGACTGTGGTGCAGTTCCAGTAAATGACGCTGTTTGCAACCGCTTTATCTCTGTCGCCGTAAACGTAAGGAGCGTCGTCGTCATCAACGATTTCGCCGTGCGTGAGGCAGAGAAGTCCGAGGTCGATGAGGGGGATGTATTGCGGTTTGGTTTGTGTGAACACGGTTGCGTTAACGCCGTTTTCGAATTCTTTATACTCTTTTACGTCAAGGTAATCGGTGGGGTTGGTCTTGTACTGCGCAAACGCCTTTGCTTGCGACGTACCGACTTCGCCGATAACCGTTCCGTTTTCGTCGAGAAGTCTGAAAGTGCCATATACGTTTTCTTCGGTGTAGAACTTGATAGTATAAGAAGTCGTGCCGTTTGCGGTATCGAAGTTTGCCGTCACGCGAGAGGGAACTCTGCCGTTGTCTTGCGTTGCCGCGTTGAAGGTTGCGCCGACTTTGGAAACTTCGTTGAGTTCGCCGAGGTAGGACAGGCGCACGCCGTCTTTCTCGTACGCTTTGTTGGGTTGATAGTGAGAGGGCTTGCCGGGATGCGCAAAGTCGTCCATATCGGGATATACGTCGGTTGCAAACGTAATCACGATGTCGTTCGCTATGCCGCCCAGTCCCTTGTAGAAGCTGTCAACGAGATAGCTGTCAAGGAAGTTTTGAACGATTGAAATCACGTCCGGGCCTTCGAGAGAGAAGCCGAGGAGTTTTGCAACGAGCGTTTTGATTGCGGGGAGCAAATCGTTGATGACGTCAACCAACACGAAGTCTTCGGCGTTGATCGAGTAATCTGCCGGGAGGGAGATTTCCACACCGAGTTGAGTGAGGAAACCTTTGACGACGGTGTTGTTCAATACGGAGGGAAGTTGTGTTCCGAGACCTTTTTTGAGATGTGCGAACGCAGCTTCGGTGATGTAGCCTTTTTCAACCGCGTCTTTGAAATCGAAGTGGTTGCCAAGGATAGTTTTGAGGAGAGAACCGTCTTCGGTGAAGATGGGATCAAGCAAAGTTTTGAGCAAATCTTGCACGAATTTGCCGCTCAAAAGTTGCTCTTGCATATCCTTGATTGCAGCGACCATACGCAGACGGTAGGTGGGGTTGTAGGGGTGTTTGAAGAGGTAATCTTTGCCTGCTTCAACTGCTTGTTCGTCGCCGAAAATCGCCTTTATGGATTCCGCGGTTTCGTCAAGGGAAATTTCGATGCCCATTGTGTGCGCTGTCATGATGAAAGCGGCAACGTCCTTGATGTTCATTTTTCCGCTGTTTGCGGGGTTGACTGTTGATTTGATGGAATCGTCGCCGTAGTTCCAGGCAAGCACTTCGTTGACCACGGCATTGACCAAATCGAGAGCTGAATTATATTCAACGCCGTTGTGCGTGTACGTAACGCCTTCGAGAACGGTGTCGAGAATGTATTTGACAAGTCCGTTGAGAGCTTCGGTTTTTTCAGCGGAATCCATATTTCCGTAGATATCGCGCTCCGTTTCGCCTCTCTTGAAATCTGCAAAGAGGGTGCTGCGGACGATGCCAAGAACCATATTGTCGCCGCCGACCATGTTCATAACCGTGTTTACGAGACCGTCGATAGTGCTTTGATTGAGGAAGTGATCCACAACGCGCTCAACGAGGATAGAGTAAATTTGTTCGTTGATGTAGTCGTTGTAGCTCATTGCGTTCATTTTGTCATAGTTGATCATGTACGCAAGATAATCGGGGTTGGTTGCCACGACTGCCGCCCATTTTTCTTCTTTATCCGCCTCGGTGGTTGCTTGTTTATATTCCTCATAGGCGGTTTTAAACGCATCTTTGTCAAATGCGGGAGCCGTGAATACGTTGTGGCTCGGCACTTCTTTGAAGGGGCGAGCGACGCCGTTGGCGTCTTTGAGATCGTCAAGGCAGAAAACGGAAGAAACGCAAGTTTCGCCGAGTTTGCCGTCAAAATCGTATCTTTCGAGAGTGGTGTATCTTCTGGGAGAGTAATAGCTCACACAGGAACCCGTTTGGAAGTCGTAAAGCGTTCTGCCTTCGACGTCGGTGTAAGTCATTGCGTCGCAAACGTGCATGTGTCCCGTAAAGACGTAGCGGGCACCCATATCGAGCAAGCGTTTTGCGGTGTTTTCCCAGTTGTAAATGGTGAAGTCTTTGAGAATTTCGTCTTCCATTTCCCAGTGCGGAAGCGTTTTGGTGGAAGCAGCTTATGATTGTTTTTTCACCGAGCGTGGCTTTTGCATTTTGTTCTTCGCAGAATTTTTGCATCCAATCGAGCACGCCTTCGGTGAGTCTGCCGCCGCAGAGGTGGTCAAGACCTGTCGAGCGGAACACAACCGCATTGTCCGACGAAAAATCGGGAACTATCGTGGTTGACGTGTCAACCGCACCTTCTGCGGTTGCTCCGTAATAAGTGTATGATGCGCCGTTTGCTTGTTTTTTGTCTTTGAGAACTTCGTATTCTGCGGCGTTGACTCTTACGTATGCTCCGACGTCTACGGATTCTCTGTCGTGAGCATCGAGGACCATAAACGCATAGTCGTTGTGATTTCCGTCTGCGATTTCGACGGAGAGGGAAAGAGCATTGCTGACATCGCCGATTTTATAGTACTCTTTGAGCTTGTCGGCAGTCGTTCCGCCGGACATATTTCTTACCGCTTCGAGATGCTCGTTGTAATAGTGAATTTCAAGGCCTTTGGCGTTTTTGGAGGGGATATACGTCGTGGTGTATTTGCCATACCAATAGTTTTCGGGCAGATAGTCGGTGAGTTTGATTGCTCCTCCGCTTCCGTCAAGGTTTGCATCGGGGTAGCCCAAACCTGCAAATACGAGAGCAAATTGCATCGAACTCAAAGCGTCGGAAACACGCTTCGAACCGTCGGTTTTCGAGTAGAGTGCGCCCGACGTGTTGTAAAGGTCATGGTTGCCCGGCGTTGCGAAAACCTGGAAGTCGGTGTATTTGCCACCCAATTTTCTGACGGTGTTTTGCAAATATCTCAAAGCGTTTGCAACGTCCACAAGTGCGGTGACTTCGCCGTTTTTGCTGAGGTCGCCCGTTGCAAAGACGTATGTAGGCGCAATGCCTTTCTTTGCGTCTTCGATGAATGCTTCGATCTGCTGTTTGAGGATCATTCCGCTTTCCATAACGAGTTTCGTGTCGCCTGTCATGGAATTGTAGAAGTCGCTTGTTTTGTAGTCGGAGCTGTTGATGTCCTGATAGCAATCATCGACGGGGAAGTAGTGAATATCGCTGAATTGACCAATTTCAAGTTTATCCACCGGCGATTTTGCAGTATCGGCAGTTGCAATGCCCGCAATCGAGAACGTCATGACGCTTGCAAGCACGATTGCGAGCGTAACGACGAAAATCAAAGGCAGATGCTTTTGCATTTTGTTGCTCATATTTCCTCCTTATGCGCGCGTGGGCGCGCAAATTGTTCTTTACTTTACGATTGTACATTAAAATATAATTAAAATCAATATGCAAGTTTGCAAAAATCGTATACCAAATCCGATTTTGTTCGATAGTTTACAGTTTGATTGATATTTTGCTGAAAAATCGATTTATTATTTTAATATCGTGAAAAAATCAAAAATAATTTTGTAAATATCTTAAAAATATATTGACAAAAACGGTAGCGGAGAATATCATATATATGAACATTTGAATAACAGTTCAAGTGTCGGAGAAAAAATGACATATACAATTGACGAAAACACCAAAACAACCGCGATCCCTGACGAAGATGTCGTTGCGTCCCTTTCCGAGCTTTTTAAGGCGCTCGGAGATCCTACTCGCGTGAAAATTTTGAGTTGTCTTCAAATCAGCGATATGAACGTGGGGGACATCGCAGACAAACTCGGTATGACAACGTCGGCTGTTTCCCACCAACTCCGAGTGCTTCGTGCAATCAAACTCGTCAAAGGCACAAAAGAGGGGAAAGAAGTCAGATATTCTCTCGACGACGACCACGTTACGCTCATTATGCAATGCGGTCTGACTCACGTCAACGAGGAAAGATAATTGCGCAATGGCCTAAAAACAGGGTGAAAACCCCTGATTTTTTAGACGCAACACTTGAATAGTTGTTCAATAATCCAACTGTTCAACAAAAAAAATACAAAGGATTTAACCCGAAAGGGAAGCATAGAAATCGAAAAGGAGAAACAACAATGAAAAAAGTTTACAAACTCGAAGATCTCGACTGCGCAAACTGCGCCGCAAAAATGGAATGTGCAATTCAAAAACTTGACGGCGTCAACGACGCAACGGTAAGTTTTATGGCTCAACGTCTAACAATCGAAGCGGACGACGACAAATTTGAAGAAATCATGGACAACGTGCAAAAAGTTTGCCGCAAAATCGAGCCCGATTGCACGATCTTGCGCTAAATGCAAAACGATACGCAATTTTAGTCAGAATAGATAAACAAGCAAACGATTTATCGTGATAAAAATGCTGTAAATATGAAAAAAATCAAATTATCGAGAAAAGAAAAAAAGAATTTAATCCGCATACTCGTTGCGCTCGGCATGTTCTTCGTCGTGCTCATCGTGGACAAGACGATAGGGCTTGCGGCGTCGGTCGGCGGTCGGTACGGCTGGCTGTTGCCGTTTTTCCTCTACTTTGCGGTGTATATCGTCATTGGTTACGACGTCTTGTTCAAAGCGGGAAGAGGTATCGTTCACGGGCAGGTGCTTGACGAAAACCTGCTTATGTGCATTGCGTCCCTAGGAGCGTTCGCTCTCGGCATTTACACAAGCGTAACGGGCAGGGCGCAAGAAGGCTTTGACGAAGGTTGCGCCGTGCTGTTGTTCTATCAAGTGGGCGAGTTTTTCCAAAGCTACGCAACGGGCAAATCCAGAAAGTCGATATCCGCGCTTATGGACATTCGTCCCGATTACGCCAACGTGAAGAAGGAAGACGACGTTGTCGAACAAGTAGATCCGAGCGAGGTCAAAGTCGGAGACGTCATCGTGGTTTATCCCGGTGAAAAAGTGCCGCTTGACGGAATCGTTGTGAGCGGATCGACCACTCTCGACACAAAAGCACTTACAGGTGAATCCTTGCCAAGAGAGCTTTGCGAGGGGGACGAGATTATAAGCGGTTGCGTCAATTTGACATCACAAATCGAGGTTGAAGTGACAAAAGTATTCTATGATTCGACCGTTTCTAAAATACTTGACCTCGTTGAAAACGCTTCAAGCAAAAAATCCAAAGCCGAAAACTTTATCACGAGATTTGCAAAATACTACACTCCGAGCGTTGTTGCGGCTGCCGTGTTGCTTGCCGTCATAGGCGGCGCGGTCAGCAAAGATTGGTATACCTGGATATACAGAGGATTGAGCTTCTTGGTTGTTTCTTGTCCGTGTGCGCTTGTCGTGTCAGTGCCGCTTTCCTTCTTTGCGGGCATCGGCGCGGCGTCGAGATTCGGTATTCTCATCAAGGGTAGCAACTATCTGGAACTGATGAGCAAAGCAAACATCTTTGTCTTTGACAAGACGGGTACGCTTACAAAAGGTAACTTTGCCGTCACCGACATATCTCCTGTCGACAAAAAAGACGATATACTTCGCCTTGCCGCTATTGCCGAGAACGATTCGAATCACCCGATTGCACGCTCAATCGTTGCTTGTTATGACGGCGAAATCGAGGGAGGTTATGCTCTCACAAACGTTGCGGGATTCGGCGTTATCGCAACAAAAGGTGACGATGTGATATATTGCGGCAACGAGAAACTTATGAAATCTTACGATATTCCGTTTGCCGCGCACAACGGCGTAGGCACTGTCGTTTACGTTGCGCACAACAATGAATATGTCGGTTCGCTTCTTATCAGCGACGAAATCAAGGACGAATCGGCGTCTGCCGTTGCGGAGCTTAACAAAATGGGATGCAAAACGGTTATGCTTACAGGGGATAACGAGGCAATTGCATCCGATGTTGCTGCAAAAATAGGTCTTTCGGGCTACAAAGCCTCGCTTCTGCCTCAAAACAAGGTTGAGCACGTCGAGCAAATGCTTGCAGACAAAAAGAAAGGCGAAGTGCTTTGCTTTGTAGGCGACGGCATAAACGACGCTCCCGTGCTTATGCGTTCGGACATCGGCATCGCAATGGGCGGTGTAGGCAGCGATGCGGCAATCGAAGCAAGCGACGTCGTGCTTATGCAAGACGATTTGACGGGTATATCCACTGCAAAACGTATTTCCAAAAAGACGATGAGAGTGGTGTACGAAAACATCGTCGGCTCTCTTGCGGTCAAATTGCTCATCATGGCATTGAGCGCAACGGGTGTGCTCGGCGCGGCAACCATGTGGATTGCCGTCATCGGCGACGTAGGCGTTGCAATCGTTGCAATCCTCAACGCAATGAGAGTCAACAAAGGCTACAAGACGCTTGTGAAACAAAAGTAAACACCTTGTTAGATACATGAAAACGATGTGATTTTAATCTGGCTCGACGTTTCGCAAGCAAAAGCTAAACAGTCATAATTTTCCCCTATTTATATGAAAAACGGATTTGCAAATTTGCAGTCCGTTTTTCTATTATCGTCGTTAAGTATTGTTTCGATTAAGTATAAATAGAAAGAACTTGAAATGATTGCGAGAGAGCGATTGTGATATTCGCCGCTTCGTTTTGCATATTATATAGTGCGTAGAGAGGTGAATTATGCATTTTATGGCACTTATGCTTGCAATACTCGGATTGTTCGGTATGTTTGGATTCTTCGGCGGTCTTTGGTTTTAAAACAAACAACACAGAAACACATCATATTTTCGCACAAATTCTTGTTTGTCTGCGCTATGCAAATTGAAAATTTGCAATATCGCAAAAACAGCACAAATACTGCTGTTGCGCGTGCTTTGCTGTTTTTATACTTATTATCACGCCGGGGCGGGCGCACAATTCACAGGATTGTGCGCTTATCCGCCCGTTCGATTCCCTAAACTTGATTTGAAACGAAAAAACACATCGTTAAGATGTGTTTTTACATTTGGTACCCCCATAGGGAATCGAACCCTAGTTTCCGCCGTGAGAGGGCGACGTCTTGAACCGCTTGACCATGAGGGCAAATCAATATTGCTTTGTGATAATATCATAATTTGACACCTTATGCAAGTAAAAATTAGCATTTTTTTGATAATTGCGTCAAAAATATTATTCTTCCAACCCTATTGAAATATGATGTGTTTTTTTTGCATTTAGCCGAATAAAGAGAATGTAATAAGAATGTAAAATGTTAAGCATATTGATTTTATTGGCGTTTTTAGGAAAACGTGTTATAGTTGTTTTATCGGAGAATTGCAATGAAAATCGGAAGAATCAATGATAATCAATACGGCAAAACCGCAAAAATGATTGAGAGGGCTGTCAAATGTCCTCGATTTTCAAATTATTATCCGCAAAGCGTTGTGGACGATATTGTAAAAAGGCTGGATGATGACGGGGTGAAACAACGTGCGTCTTGGACTCATTTTTACGTAATCGAAGAGGATGATAATATCGTTGCTTGCGGAGCTATCGGGGAGTTTTGGAGCAGCAAAACCGAAAGCGCATTGTTTTCCGTATTCGTAGATCCGGACTATCAAGGTATGGGATACGGCAGAAAAATCATTGAAGTTTTGCAGCAAGACGAATATTTTAAAAGAGCAAAAAGAGTGGAAGTTGCCGCAAGTATCCCCGCGATTCCGTTTTATCGCAAAATGGGTTATGAGTTCAAAAACGGTGAAGCCGTTTTCGACAACGGACATTTTGCTTTGGAAAAGTTTGTAAACGTCTGATTTTTTCAAAAATCTTGTCTAATTTGATAAAAAAATATCAAATTCGGTATTGATTTTTGGATATTGATATTATAAAATACATTTGTATTTAAAATATAAGGAGAGAATTATGGATCCCAAATATCAAAGTTTGTTTACTCCTTGGAAGATAGGCAACTGCGAAATAAAAAATCGCATCGTGCTTACTTCTATGGGCGGAACTTCAATCTTCGGTTGGATGGAACCGCATCACTTCGACAAAGAAGCCGCAAACTTCTTGCTCGATAGGGCAAAGAACAACGTCGGTCTTATTTTGCCGGGTATTGCGCCCATCAGAAACGTTATCGGCGGAAATTGGCTTTACAAGAGCAAAAGCTCGTTTAGACATCTCAAACCGTTTATGGATGAGCTTCACAAAACGGGCGCAAAGATGTTTGTACAGCTCACCGCAGGTTTCGGCCGTTCGTTTGCAATCAGCTCGATGATGGAAATGCTTGCCACAAACAAAGTTTTGGGTGCAATCGCAAAACCTTTCATCAACATCGATCAACTCACTATGAGCGCAAGTCCCAATCCTAACCGTTGGAGCGACAAAGTGCCTTCTCGCGCGATGACCGTAGACGAGATTCACGAGTTTATCAAAGCGTTCGGCAAAACTGCGAAAATGTGCAAGGACGCAGGCGTGGACGGCGTTGAAATCCATGCGGTGCATGAAGGCTATCTGCTCGATCAATTCACGATGAAATACACCAACCAACGTACCGACGAGTATGGCGGATCCATTGAAAACAGATATCGTTTCCCCATGGAAATCGTAAAGGAAATCAAGAGAGTTTGCGGTGACGATTATCCTGTTTCTTTGAGATATTCGGTTGTTTCAAAGACAAAAGGATTCCGTCAGGGCGCGCTTCCCGGTGAAGAGTATGTCGAAGTCGGGCGCGATATGGAAGAGAGCAAGATTGCGGCAAAGATGCTCCAAGACGCAGGCTATGATATGCTTAACTCCGACAACGGCACGTACGACGCATGGTACTGGGCGCATCCTCCTGTATATATGCCTCAAAACTGCAACCTCGAAGACTGCGAAGAAGTCAAAAAAGCAGTTGATATTCCCGTCGTTTGCGCAGGCCGTATGACTCCCGAAGTCGCGGCAAAGGCGATTGCGGAAGGCAAGATTGACGGTATGGGCGTTGCACGTCAATTCCTCACCGATCCCGAATGGGTGACAAAACTCATGCAAGGCAGAGAGGACGACATTATGCCGTGTATATGCTGCCACAACGCATGCTTCAACATGGCTCACTACAACGGCGTTCCCAACGATCAGGATTTGTCGGACACCGCAGGCATGGCTCGTTGCGCACTCAATCCGCACACCATGCAATCCAAGAAGTATAAGATCGTTCCCGCAACCAAATCAAAGAAGATTGCCGTCATCGGCGGTGGTATCGGAGGTATGGAAGTCGCAAGAGTTGCAACTCTTCGCGGACACAAAGTCACAATTTACGAAAAAGGCAACGACCTCGGCGGCATCTTCGTCGCTGCGGCTGCTCCGTCTTTCAAGGAAAAGGACAAAGAACTTATCGAATGGTACAAAAAACAAATCAGAGATTTGGGCATCGAAGTGAAGTACGGCGTCAAGGTTGACGACGTGACCAAGCTCGGCGCAGACGAAGTCGTCGTTGCAACGGGCGCAGTGGCAAGACGTTTCAACGTCCCCGGCGTAGAAAAAACAATTGAAGCGTGCGACTTCTTGCTCGGCAAAAAGCAAGTTGGCGACAACGTCGTTATCATCGGCGGTGGCTTGACCGGTTGCGAAATCGCATATGAATTGCAACTTCAAGGCAAACATCCCGTTATCGTCGAAATGAAGAACGACCTTATTGCAGTCAAAGGCGTGTGCCTTGCAAACTCTTCTTATTTGAGAGAGTACTTTGCCCTCCACAAAGTGCCCGTACACCTTGAAACGAAGCTCGTTGCTATTACGGACAACGGCGTCAAAGTTCAAGACATGAAAACAGGCAAAGAGTTTGAGATTCCTGCCGAATCCGTCATTATGTCCGTCGGATACAAGCCCGCACCCGACGCGC
>ENA-OPIW01000099-OPIW01000099.1-human-gut-metagenome-genome-assembly--contig:-NODE-99-length-11756-cov-2.198755_pt1 | contig 11756 bp, 6 predicted proteins | sample MGYA00241412_ERZ501654 | MGnify/ENA primary metagenome ERZ501654 (study PRJEB25962, sample SAMEA2042374) | human gut metagenome | biome: human gut; feature: human-associated habitat; material: faeces... | reverse complement strand
GGGTTTTAATAATTTTTTAAAGTCATTGTTCGGTGATAAATCGTCAAGAGACATGAAACTGATACAGCCATTAGTTGAAAAAGTCAAGGCGGCATATCCTGAAATTAAAGCACTTGATAATGACTCTTTGCGTGCCCGCACAAAGGAAATTCAAAAGTATGTTCAAGAATCTGCTCAAGATCAAAAGAAACAGATTGCTGAACTGAAGGCAAAAATCGAAGAAACACCTATTGATGAGCGTGAAGATATATTCGCTCAAATCGATAAGCTTGAAAAAGAGGTGCTTGAAATTTATGAAAAAGCCCTCAATGAAGTTATGCCGGTAGCGTTTAGCATCATAAAAGATACAGCCCGCAGATTTGCAGAAAACGAGGAAGTAGTTGTTACTGCAAATGACTTCGATAGAGAACTTGCCATTAGAAAAGATTTCGTTAGGATTGAAGGAGACAAAGCTATCTACAGTAATCACTGGATGGCCGGCGGTAACGATATGAAATGGGATATGGTTCATTATGACGTCCAACTTTTTGGTGGTGTCGTATTGCATCAGGGAAAGATTGCGGAAATGGCAACAGGTGAAGGAAAAACACTCGTTGCAACATTACCTGTATTCTTGAACGCTCTTACCGGAAACGGTGTACATGTCGTTACGGTAAATGATTACCTTGCAAAACGTGACTCTGAGTGGATGGGACCGCTCTATGAGTTCAACGGATTATCTGTTGACTGTATTGACAAACACAGACCCAATACACCAGAAAGAAGAAAAGCATACCAAGCAGACATTACATTTGGTACAAATAACGAGTTTGGTTTCGATTATCTTCGTGACAACATGGCAATATCGCCCTCAGATCTTGTTCAACGAGCTCACAACTATGCAATTGTCGATGAGGTTGACTCTGTGTTAATTGACGATGCACGTACACCTCTTATTATATCAGGTCCTGTGCCAAATGGTGATGACCAGATGTTTGAAGAATATCAGCCATTGGTTGAACGTCTTGTTGATGTTCAAAGGAAATTGGCCACACAATTCTTGGCTGAGGCTAAACAAAAAATAAGCGAAGGCCGTGAGAAGAACGACCAAAAACTTCAAGAAGAAGGTTTCTTGAGTCTATACCGCTCTCACAAAGCATTACCGAAGAACAAGCCGTTAATCAAATACCTTTCAGAAGAAGGTATAAAGGCTGGTATGCTCAAAACGGAAGAGTATTACATGGAAAATAACAACCGTCGCATGCCTGAAGCCGTTGAACCTTTATATTTTGTTGTTGAGGAAAAATTAAATTCTGTTGATTTGACAGACAAAGGAACAGAATGGTTGGCAAAACAGGTAAATGACAAAGAGTTGTTTGTGTTGCCGGATATTACAGCACAGCTTTCTGCATTGGAAAATGAAAAAGAACTTGATGATCAACAGAAACTTGATAAGAAAGACCAGCTTCTGAATCATTACGCAGTTCAAAGTGAGCGCGTACATACATTACAGCAACTTCTGAAGGCCTACACCATGTTCAATAAAGATGACGAATATGTTGTCATGGACGGTGAAGTTAAAATCGTCGATGAGCAAACCGGTCGTATCATGGAAGGAAGACAATGGAGCGATGGTCTACACCAAGCTATAGAGGCAAAGGAGCACGTAAAAGTAAAAGAAGCGACACAAACATTTGCAACAATAACTCTTCAGAACTACTTCCGTATGTATCATAAGCTCTCTGGTATGACGGGTACGGCAAGTACAGAAGCAGGAGAACTTTGGGATATTTATAAACTCGATGTTGTTGAGATTCCAACAAACAAGCCAGTCATAAGAAACGACATGGACGACCGAGTTTATAAAACAGCCAGAGAAAAATATAACGCCGTTATAGAGGAAATTGAAGCAATGCGAAATTCTGGTCGCCCATGCTTGGTTGGTACAACATCTGTAGAAATATCAGAACTGTTAAGCAAGATGTTGCAGATGCGCCACATTCCTCACAATGTGTTGAACGCAAAGCTTCATCAACGAGAAGCTAATATCGTAGCAGAAGCAGGACGTAGTACATTAGGAAAGGTCACTGTTACAGATTCTGACGGAAATCAACATGTTGAAGAAAGATTACTTGGAGCCGTTACTATCGCAACGAATATGGCTGGACGTGGTACCGATATTAAGTTGTCTCCAGAAGTAAAGGCTGCTGGAGGTTTGGCTATCATTGGTACAGAACGTCACGAAAGCCGACGCGTTGACCGACAGCTTCGTGGACGTGCAGGTCGTCAGGGAGACCCGGGTAGCTCAGTATTCTACGTAAGCCTTGAGGATAAGCTTATGCGATTATTTGCAAGTGAAAGAATCGCACGAGTTATGGACCGCCTCGGATTTAAAGATGGAGAGCGTATTGAAAGTCCGATGATTACCAAAAATATCGAAAGAGCACAAAAGAAAGTTGAAGAGAACAACTTCGGTATTCGTAAACGTCTGCTTGAATACGACGATGTCATGAACAAACAAAGAACTGTCGTATATGAGAAGCGTCGCCATGCACTCATGGGTGAAAGAATCGGAATGGATATTACGAACATCATCTGGGATCGCGTTGTAAACATCATTGAAAAGAACGATTATGAAGGCTGCAAAGATGAGTTCCTCAAAATACTATCAATGGAATGTCCGTTTACTGTGGAGGAATTTACCAACGATAGCCATGACAATTTGGCAGAAAGAGCATTCCAAATGGCAATGGCAGACTTCAAACGTAAAACTGAGCGCATTCAAAGCGTAGGATGGCCTGTCATTAAGGATGTTTACTAAAACCAAGGTGACAGATATGAACGTATAATGGTTCCTATTACTGACGGTAAACGAATTTTCAATATTCCATGTAACTTAAAGGAAGCATACGATACTGAATGCAAGAGTGTCGTAAAACAATTCGAGAAAACTATCCTGTTACATATTATTGATGATTGCTGGAAAGAGAACCTACGCGCATTAGACGAATTGAAACATAGCGTACAAAATGCTTCATATGAACAAAAAGATCCGCTGGTTATCTTCAAATTAGAGAGTGTTAAACTGTTCGATGATATGGTAGACCAAATGAATAACCGAATCGTTGGAATTCTTATGAGAGGACAAATACCAGAAATGCAACAAGAAGAGGTACACGAAGCAGCTCCGGAGCAAAGAAGTCAACGCTATACAGAACAAAAAGACGACATGACAGATCCGGCACAACAGGCAGCAGCACAACAAGATACAAGAGAAAGTGCAGAGCCTAGAAGACAGATGCCTATTCATAAAGATAAGCTGCCGGGACGAAATGATCCATGTCCATGCGGAAGCGGTAAAAAATACAAGAACTGCCACGGCAAAGGACTCGTATAAATCTCTATAAGGTTGATTATTATAACCAAATAAAAGCAATTCACCCAAGAAGACGTTCAACAACGTAATCTTGGGTGAATTATTTTTATAAAATATCCTATAAATCTATCTTCTTAGCCAATTCAAATCGTTATTCATACAAAAAGCATATCTGCATAAAAACAACAAAAAGAATAATGCTGTCAATATGACATACGGATTAACATGAATCCCTTCGGACATTTTATTAGTTCTGCATATTAAGATATTGCTTAACTGCATCAGCACAACGTTCGCCGTCGATTCCAGCTGAAACTATTCCTCCTGCATATCCGGCACCTTCACCACATGGGAAAAAGCCTTGAATACGCACATGTTGCAATGTTTCCGGGTTGCGCATGATTCTCACTGGCGAAGAAGTTCGTGTTTCTGTGGCAATAAGCACTGCTTCATTGGTAAGGAAACCATGACTTATCCTTCCAAAGGTTTCAAATCCTTGTTTTAGTCTTCCCGCAATTATCTTTGGCATCCAAAAATGTAAAGGACTAGAGATTAGTCCAGGCGCATATGAACTCTTAGGCAAATCATAACTGAGTTTAGAGCGTGTAAAATCAACCATTCGCTGAGCCGGGGCTGTCTGCCTCATATTGCCTTGCTGCCAACACATCTTCTCTAAATTCTCTTGAAAGCGCATCATGCACAAGGCATCACGCTCTCCTTCAATATCTTCAGGATGAATTTCAACAACCATTCCGCTATTTGACCATTTAGAAGAACGATTACTCGGGCTCATGCCATTTACAACAATCTGTTCATTTCCTGTAGCAGCAGGAATTACAAAGCCACCAGGACACATACAGAATGAATAAACGCCACGCCCATCAACCTGAGTGACAAAATTATATTCCGCTGCAGGCAGATATTTTCCACGTCCGTTCTTGTTATGATATTGAATTTGATCGATAAGTTCGGCGGGATGCTCAAGCCTCACACCAACAGCAAGTCCCTTGGCTTCAATTTCTATTCCAGACTTATATAGATACTCATAAATGTCCCTTGATGAATGTCCTGTAGCCAAAATCACGGGTCCTTTAAAGACCAATTCATTACCACTTTTAAGATCTACAGCCTCGACACCCAATGCCTTATCATTTTCAACAATGATTCCTGTTGCCTTTGTTTGAAAATGAACTTCTCCACCACACTTTAATATTGTATTTCGCATATTTTCTATAACACGCGGAAGTTTGTCTGTTCCTATATGCGGATGAGCATCGGCTAAAATTGCAAGAGGAGCTCCATGCTGACAAAAGACATTTAATATTTTACTTATATTACCCCTCTTCTTACTTCTTGTATATAGCTTTCCATCAGAATAAGCGCCGGCGCCACCTTCACCAAAACAATAATTGCTTTCATTATCAACCTTATGAGTTCGTGAAATGGCAGCAAGATCTTTTTTACGTTCATGAACATCCTTACCACGTTCTATAACAATAGGACGCAATCCATGTTCTATAAGACGCAAAGAAGCGAAAAGCCCACCAGGACCTTCTCCTACAACAACAACTGAAGGAGCTGAAGAAACATCTTTATACTCTACATGCTCAAAAACATCATCCTCAGGCTCTTCGTTAATATAAACTCTTACTTTCAAATTAATAAAGATAGTACGCTGACGGGCATCAATACTACGTTTAAGCACTCTGACATGCTTTATTGTTCTCGCATCAATAGCTTTTTCACGTGATATATATTCTTTTATTGTTGCTTCATTGAAAGCCTGTTGAGGCAGCACACGTAATTGATATTCACTTATCATATTCAAAATATTATTTCAAAAATTTATTCATAAAGTCAAGAACACTCTTCTGTTCTTCTATGCCACATGAGTGGGTTATATCCCTTAACTCTGTCACCAGTTTGTCTCCGGCTTTCTGACTATTCCACACATCATGCATAATAGCATAAGCCTTTTTGACTCCAGGTACAGGAAATAGCTTATCGTTCAATCCGTTAATAAAAAGCATAGGTTTAGGACAAGCTATACTAGCAATATGAGGATAATCAAGATACTGCCGTAATGAAGGAATACAGTTTGCAAATCCTCCATTTTCCTTACGTCCGTACTTCCATGTCATCTGCACATCAGTTGTCACCATCCAACAAACAGATGCACATGCGGCAATTTTTTCAGACAAAGCCGCAAGCATCCACGCTCTGTAAGCTCCCATAGAAAATCCAATACACCCGATTCTGTCTGAATCAACCACATTGAGACTTGCAAGAAAATCTGTTGATGCGATATCATCATATGTCATAAATGCGCATAGATTTCTTCCGTACATCATCATGTTACCTGCAATAATATCATATTTTTTTCGGTCAACACCTTCCGCTCTACCGCGTTCTCCCCATAAAGGGGCATCAGTAGAAAACACGACATAGCCATTTTTTGCCAGATAATCGCCAAAGAATTGTCCGCCGTATAACTTATCACACCACTGACGTGCATCTTCAATAACAGATGAATCTTCATCAAACGGCATTATCATCTTTTCTTTGCCAATAAACAAATGCGCCCCATGATCATGCAAAAGATTTATAGCAGGAAACGGCCCTTTACCATCAGGAATCAACAAATAAGCTTTCACACGATAATAATCAGAAAGATTAAATTCAATTTTACGGGCGACATATCCGTCTCTATGCTCTTCTGAAAGTATCTTTATATCATAACTTTTTGCTGCCGTTGGCGGTGTCATCATACATTCAAACACCTTTTTACGTGCTGTTTCTCTCCATTTACCAAAATCTGTTTCATTACTATTGCCCCATGCCAGTGAATACTTCAAGTCTGCAAGTAATTTATCAGCGTATACTGGAAAATCCTTATAAAATTCATAAGACTTTCTCTTCTGACCGTTTACATGTGCAAAAGATACAGCCAAAACGAGGACAAGCAGCAACGTCCGTTTACATATAACCTGTAACATAATATTCCAATTTTGTGCAAAAATAGCAATTTATTATGTAAAATAATTGCCACAAACAAGAAATCTTGCTAAATTTGTGACCAATTTAACAGAGCGTAAACCCTATTTGTCAGAGGGGCTCAACTAAATAAAAGAGATAAAATGAAAGTATTAAAGTTTGGAGGAACGTCCGTAGGTTCCGTTAAAAGCATTATGTGCTTAAAGAGGATTGTTGAAAAAGAAGCAAAAAAACAATCAGTAATAATTGTTGTCAGTGCATTGGGAGGCATCACGGACAAGCTTTTGTCTACTGCTCAAATGGCACTGAATGGAGATGAATCATATAAGAGAGAATTTGATGCCATGGTGAACCGCCATCATCAGATGATTGACACTATAATAACAGACACAACCAAGCGTGAGAATCTTTTTAATACCGTAGATGCTCTTTTTGAACAATTAAAGAGCATCTATTATGGCGTATATCTGATACACGACCTCAGTGAAAAGACACAAAACGCAATTGTAAGTTACGGTGAACGGCTTAGTTCAAACATTGTAGCAACACTGATAAAAAACGCATGCTGGTTTGATGCACGCGACTTTATCAAAACTGAACATAAGAAGAATGGTAAACACGTTCTTGACAGTGAGCTGACAAACTCTTTAGTATGCGAAACATTCAAGGATTTGCCACGAATATCTGTTGTACCAGGCTTCATAAGTAAAGACAAGAACACCGACGAAACAACCAACCTAGGAAGAGGCGGAAGTGACTACACCGCGGCAATCATTGCTGCGGCATTAGATGCTGAGGTACTTGAGATTTGGACTGATGTTGATGGTTTCATGACAGCAGACCCTCGCATAATACAAACTGCATATACCATAAATGAGCTCAGCTATATTGAAGCAATGGAGTTATGCAACTTCGGAGCAAAAGTAATTTATCCTCCGACGATTTATCCGGTATGCATAAAGAACATACCAATAAGGGTAAAGAACACTTTCAATCCGAAAAATCCTGGCACCATAATAAAAAAAGAAATAAACAATGATACTAAAGCCATAAAAGGTATTTCAAGCATCAGTGGTACGGCATTAATTACCGTCACCGGTTTATCTATGGTCGGCGTAATCGGTGTAAACCGAAGAATATTCACGGCATTGGCAAATAATGGCATATCTGTATTTATGGTAAGCCAGGCTTCATCAGAAAATTCAACCTCTATCGGTATGAAAGAGTCTGACTCTGAAGCTGCGGTAAACGTACTTAACGAAGAATTTGCCAAAGAGATTGAAACAGGAGCCATGTTCCCGATGCGTGCAGAGAAAGGACTTGCAACAATTGCCGTTGTCGGTGAAAACATGAAACATGTTCCCGGCATAGCAGGCAAGCTGTTTGGAACACTTGGACGAAGCGGTATAAGCGTCATCGCATGTGCCCAGGGCGCATCTGAGACAAACATTTCGTTCGTTATCAACGGCATGTATCTACGCAAATCACTCAATGTTCTCCATGATTCGTTCTTCCTTTCTGAATACAACGTACTTAACCTTTTTATATGCGGTGTTGGCACAGTTGGCAGCAAACTTATAGAACAAATACGCTCACAACATGATGAACTGAAACAAAACAGGCGCCTGCAATTAAATGTTGTCGGCATCGCAAGCAGCCACAATGCAATATTCGACCGCGAAGGCATTGACCTCGACACATATAAAGAACAGCTTGTACAATCAGAGATTACCGACACCGAGACACTACGAAGAGAGGTTATTGGCATGAATATATTTAACAGCGTATTCGTAGACTGTACTGCCAGCAAAGATGTGTCAGCTTTATATCAGGATTTTCTTGAGCACAACATCTCTGTTATTGCAGCAAACAAGATAGCAGCCTCATCTGATTATGAAAGTTATATAAAACTTAAACAGACAGCCCTTGCCAAAGGTGTTAAATTCAGATTTGAGACAAATGTGGGAGCAGGGCTTCCTATCATCGGAACAATAAACGACCTGCGCAACTCTGGTGACAAAATTCTGAAAATAGAAGCCGTATTAAGCGGAACGCTAAACTTCATATTCAACGAACTGTCTGAAAATGTTCCGTTCTCAGAAGCTGTCAGACGTGCAAAAGAACAAGGCTATAGCGAACCAGACCCCAGAATAGACTTAAGCGGAATAGATGTCATACGCAAACTCATCATCCTGACACGAGAAGCCGGATATAAAGCCGAGCAGGATAATGTTGAGAAGAAACTCTTCATTCCAGAATCATTCTTTAATGGTTCATTGGACGATTTTTGGAAACATCTGCCTATGCTTGATGATGAGTTTGAACAGAAACGCAAACAGCTTGAAGCCCAGAACAAAAGATGGCGTTTTGTTGCAAAAATGGAAATGGGGAATACCAGCGTAGAACTCACAACAGTAGAAAAAGGACATCCTTTCTATAATCTTGAAGGGTCTAACAACATTGTGATGCTAACTACTGAACGCTATAAAGAATACCCGATGTTAATACAGGGCTACGGCGCAGGAGCAAGTGTAACGGCTGCCGGTGTGTTTGCTAACATAATGAGCATAGCAAACATTTAGTCCGTAAAAGGAGGGGCTACATGAAACATATCATCATTTTAGGCGACGGAATGGCAGATCATCCCGTCGCCAGACTTGGAGGCAAAACCCTTCTTCAATATGCCGACAAGCCTTATATGGATATGCTCGCATGCAAAGGGCGTACAGGTAGACTAATAACTATTCCTGACGGATTTCTTCCGGGCAGCGAAGTTGCCAACACTGCCATCCTAGGCTATGACCTTAATCGAGTCTATGAAGGCAGAGGACCACTAGAAGCAGCAAGCATCGGATACGACATGAGACCTGATGATTTTGCCATGAGGTGCAACATAATAACGCTTGAAAATAGTGTTATCAGAAATCATAACGGAGGTCATCTGAATACTGCAGAAGGAGAAATACTTATAAAGTATCTGAACAAACATCTCGGCGATGAGCAAATCGAATTCATTACCGGAATACAATATCGCCACCTGCTCATAATACGAGGAGGCAACAAACACATAATTTGTGCTCCACCACACGACTATCCGAACGAACAATGGAAAGGGCTTTTGGTAAAAGCAGAACCCGGATGGGAAGAAAAGCGTGACGGCAACAGAATAATAAACCTGCCAAGCTCATAAACAGCCTGATTGTAAAATCTCAAGAACTTTTAGAAAAACATCCTATCAATAAAGAAAGACGCATAAGCGGAAAAGACGCAGCCAACAGCATATGGCCATGGGGAGGAGGCTACCGCCCAGACATGGAAAAATTATGCTATATGTACCCTAAAATCAAGAATGGCTCGGTTATATCGGCAGTTGACCTGATTCGTGGCATAGGATTTTATGCGGGATTGAAACTAATAAAAGTAGAAGGAGCCACAGGACTTGCGGATACTAACTATGAAGGCAAGGCTGAAGCCGCAATAAAGGCGCTAAAGACGGATGACTTTGTTTTTCTACATCTTGAAGCAAGCGACGAGGCAGGACACGACGGGGACCTCGAACTGAAACTTAAAACCATAGAGAATCTCGACAGCAAAATCATTAAACCTATTTATGAAGAAATAAAGACATGGAAAGATGCTCCTGTGCGCATGGCTATATTGCCAGACCACCCCACTCCGGTAGAAGTGCGCACTCACGTAAAAGAGCCCGTTCCGTTCATAATCTGGCATGACGGAATAACACCCGACAACGTAAAGACTTACGACGAAATGAGCTGTGCAGATGGAGGATACGGACTGCTAAGACTCAACGAGTTTATGAAAACATTCATGAAAGACTGAAAACAAACCAAAGGAAGCTGCGATATGAGATATTATAGTACAAACAAAAAATCGGAATGTGTTTCACTACACGATGCGGTGGTGAACGGATTGGCTGAAGACCGTGGACTATACATGCCGGAAAAAATCAACAAGTTGCCTGAAGAGTTTTTCAAGGACATCGACAAAATGTCGTCTCAGGAAATATCGTATGAAGTGGCCAAAGCATTCTTTGGCGATGATGTAGAGACTGACGCATTGAAAAAGATTGTCTATGACACCATGTCGTTCGATTGTCCTGTAAAAAATATATGCAACAATATATGGACCCTGGAACTTTTTCATGGCCCTACCCTTGCATTTAAGGATGTCGGGGCACGATTCATGGCACGCCTGCTTGAATATTTCATCATGCAAGAACCTCAACAGACAGTAAATGTACTGGTTGCCACAAGCGGTGACACTGGTTCGGCCGTGGCAAACGGTTTCCTGGGAGTTGAAGGCATTCATGTTTATGTGCTGTATCCCAAAGGCAAGGTAAGCAAAATACAGGAGAGCCAATTTACAACTCTCGGAAACAACATAACAGCCATTGAGATTGACGGAGTGTTTGATGATTGTCAGAACCTTGTAAAGAACGCCTTTATGGACAAAGAGCTGAACAATAGCATAAAACTGACATCTGCCAACTCTATAAATGTGGCGAGATTCCTTCCGCAGGCATTCTACTACTTTAATGCCTACGCAAGAATGAAAGCCAACGAACTGACTGACAATCTTGTTGTATGTGTACCTAGCGGAAACTTCGGAAACATAACAGCCGGACTATTTGCCAAAGAAATGGGTCTGCCAATATGCCGTTTTATAGCAGCAAACAATGCCAACGATATATTTTTTAACTATCTGAAGACTGGCGTTTATGAGCCGAAACCTAGCATACAGACCATTGCCAACGCAATGGATGTAGGCAATCCTAGTAACTTTGCGCGTATATATGACTTATATGAAGGCTCGCATGAAAGAATTGCATCAATGATAAGCGGAGCTACATACACAGACGAAGAAATAAGCAACGCCGTCAAACAGTGTTACAATGAAAACGGCTACATACTTGATCCGCACGGAGCCTGTGGCTATCAGGCGCTAAAAGATCTACTTAACACTAATGAAACAGGGATTTTCTGTGAAACGGCTCATCCTGCAAAATTTAAGGACACAATAGAAAAAATCATCAGAACAGAAATTAAGATACCGCAACGGCTGGCAGACTTCATGAAAGGTAAAAAACAGACCGTAAATATGTCTAATGACTTCAATAGATTTAAAACGTTCTTGCTGGAACAGCAATAGAGCAATAATCTGTAGCGCTCATAAACACATAATGGATAAAAATATGCATCATAAATAAAGGTCTAAGTCTGTTTAACTTTTGGCTTAGGCTTTTATTTATGATAAAAAAGTTTATATATTCAACGCATAACGACAACATCATAATCAAAACAGGCACTTAAATGAAAAGTGATAGCCACCTTACACGTATACAATCTACTTTACATTTTAACAATCTTAAATTTGAAAAATCTGTAAA
>ENA-OPIW01000095-OPIW01000095.1-human-gut-metagenome-genome-assembly--contig:-NODE-95-length-12121-cov-2.350182_pt1 | contig 12121 bp, 9 predicted proteins | sample MGYA00241412_ERZ501654 | MGnify/ENA primary metagenome ERZ501654 (study PRJEB25962, sample SAMEA2042374) | human gut metagenome | biome: human gut; feature: human-associated habitat; material: faeces... | reverse complement strand
GTTGAGCGGTTCATATCTCGTAATAGTCCCTTATAAAGATAACGCAAGTCTTTATTGCGTTCTTCAAAACCGACATGCAAATCATTTTTCGCGATGCGACCGAACATTAAATCTTTTAATCGTCGATATTAACTTTTTCGACGCATAGTCGGACGGAGCACGCCAAACCCAATTTCCTTGTGCAACGGACGGCGTATTCATTCTGCCTTCTTCGTTTCCAAGCAAAAGCCAGTCCTGCAACGGTATCACCGCAAGTTCCGCAATTGAATCAAACGCCAGTTTAATCATCTTATATGTCGGGTTTAACCCTTTGATGTGCGAACATTCTCTTTTGAATCGTTTTAGCGTATCTCCGTCAAGGTTTTCCGTCCACGTACGAGTACAGTCGGCGTCGTGAGAACCTGTATAAACCACATAATCTTTATTTGTATATAGCCTCGGTAAATATTCGCTGCCCTCGTCAAAAAACGCAAACTGCAATATTTTCATCCCGGGATATCCGCAATAAGCAATCAACTCGCGCACGTCATCTGTCAAAAAACCAAGATCTTCCGCAATTATTTTTGCATTCGGAACGCTTTGATTTATCGCATCGAAAAGTTCCCCCCCCGGGCCTTTTTCCCAGTGTCCGTTGCGAGCGGTTTTCTCGCCGTACGGTATTGCATAATATCCCGCAAACCCGCGGAAATGGTCTATCCTTACAAGGTCAAATAACGACGCACAAATTTTGATGCGCGAGCACCACCACTTGTAGCCGTTCTGCTCCATTTTCGCATAATCGTAAATCGGATTGCCCCACAATTGTCCATCCGGGGAAAATCCGTCGGGAGGACAGCCTGCAACGAATGTCGGATTCAAGTTCTCGTCAAGCAGATACTCGTCCGTGTTGCTCCACACGTCAACGGAGTCGTAAGCTACGTAAATCGGTATATCGCCTATAATCTTTATGCCTTTCGAGTGTGCGTAAACGCACACCTTTTTCCACTGGGAGAAGAACTCGTATTGAACGAATCTCCAAAAATCCATTCTCGAAGAAAACTCCTCTCTGCACCGGATAGCATTTTTGTAAATTCTATACTCCTCCGACCACGACGACCACGGCGCATAATTAAATTCTTCTTTGAGGGAAAAGAACAGCGCATAATCGTCAAGCCACCAGGAATTAGAATTGCAAAATCTCGTAAAAGCGGCATTTTTCTTAAAGTTGGAGTACGCTTTTTTCAAAACGTTTATGCGCGTTTCAAACAATCTCCCGTAATTCACTCGCTCGCAGCAATCTTTTTGTGATTCCAAATCGGTGTCCGAGAGCAAACCCGCGCTTTTCAACTCATCCAAATCCACAAAATACGGATTTCCCGCAAAAGATGACGGCGACTGATACGGGCTGTCGCCGTAGGCAGTCGGATTGAGCGGCAAAACCTGCCAACACTTCGTTGAGGTTTTGTCCATAAAGTCAATCCAATCATAACACGGCTTGCCAAAAGAGCCTATACCGTACTCGGATGGCAAACTGCTAACTGCCATAAGCAATCCGCTTTTGTGCGAAAAACCGAATTTTTTATTTACCGCCATATAACAAACTTCCTATGCCGACTTGCGTTATTTCAATCTGATTTGATCCTCGACGTCGAATATAGACATCTTGTCAACGGGCAATACAACGTCAATGCTTTCTTCATTAAAATCATCCCCGACCTTGGCGTATAATACCGCTCCGTCTCTCTCGCATTTTGCATATCGTTCGGTACCGTAATCTAAAATCTTTTCGACCGAAAACGGTATGCCGTCCGTCGCAATTTCAACGTCTTGTGGCGAAAATTCAAAACTCAACGCTTTGCCGATAATCTTCGTTCCGCCGATTCCAACCAACTTCGACGCAAGTTCTCTTGTACACTCGAACCTATGCCCCATAGTTTCGAACGAAAATTTCGGGATTGCGGCAGACTTAACGATTTCCTTAAACGTTCTCTTATCCTTGTTCCTTTGACGAAGCATTTTTCCGCTTAGCGTATTGAACGCAGGTATTGCCTCGTGAACAATCTTGTCGTCTGTCGAACACGTAACTTTTTTCAGGTCGATACCAAGCGTAATCTCTCCGCTCGTTTCTTCGTCAAATAAAGCAAAAAATATCTGACCGCCTGTTTCGACGTAATGCAAATACTTTCCGTTGATTTCTTCGACCTTTTTCACCGTTCCGACAACGTCGTTTCCTTTTTCGACAGCATCGACTGGAATGGTCAACTTATAATTTCCGTCTTCCATTGAAAATGCCGACGGCAATTCTATCCTCGACGAGCCGATTTCTACTGCATGATTTTTCACGACAACGCTTATACTCGAGCAATCGGGAATTCTCGGAATCATATTCGCTTCGGTTTCCGCGTCGAAAACCTGCATGTTTTCGATATCAAACGAGATTTCCGTGACGCTTCCGACTTCGAAGCGCGTCATTGTCGGCGCTTTTATAACAATTTTGGTCGAGCTTTGCAAGCCGAGTTCTTTGTCAAAGTTCAAATCTCCGAATACTTGGCTTTCGGTTCCCAATTCCTCGATGTGCGAAACCTTGATTTTTGCCTTTGCCGTATATTTTTCGGCATCGATGGAGATATGTTCCGCACGCAGTCCAAGCACGACTTTTTTCCCGTGGAACACGTCCGCTTGCTTTGCTTTTGCAAAGAAGTCTTTGGGCAACGCGATTTTTAACGGCGCGTCGGTAGCGACAAACGATATATCGTCGCCTTCGACATTGATTTCCGCATTTATGAAATTCATTTGAGGCGTTCCGATAAAACCTGCGACAAACACGTTTTGCGGATATCTGTACAAGTTGGTCGGCGTGTCGATTTGCTGAACGAAGCCGTCTTTCATAACGACTATTCGCGTGCCCATCGTCATTGCTTCGACTTGATCGTGCGTGACGTAAATAAACGTAGTTTGCAGCCTGTGATGCAGCGCGCTTATTTCGCTTCTCATTGCAGTGCGCAATTTTGCATCGAGATTTGACAACGGTTCGTCAAGCAAGAAAACCTTTGGTTCTCTTACAATAGCTCTTCCCAAAGCGACTCTTTGACGCTGTCCGCCACTCATTTCCTTTGGCTTTTTGTCCAGATATTCGGTTATATCCAACGTTTGCGCCGCTTCTCTGACCTTTTGATCGATTACTGCTTTGGGCAATTTTCGCAATTTCAGACCGAACGCCATATTTTCATACACCGTCATATGCGGATAAAGCGCATAGTTTTGAAACACCATCGCAATATCTCTGTCCTTCGGTTCTACGTCGTTTACAAGCGTATCGCCGATATAGAGTTCGCCGGCAGTGATTTCTTCAAGACCGGCTATCATACGAAGCGTGGTTGATTTTCCGCAACCCGACGGTCCGACGAATACAATAAATTCCTTATCTTTTATATCCATCGTGAAGTCGTTTACGGCTTTTGTTCCGTTGGGATAAACTTTGTATATGTGATTGAGTTTTACGTCTGCCATAATTACCCTCTTATTGTTTGACGGCGCCTGCCGACAAACCGTTTATCATATATTTAATCAAGAAGAAATACAAGATTACAATCGGGACGGCGATAAACACCGCGCCTGCCGAAAATCTTGCGAATTCGGTTTCCGGAAGAGACATAAGCCCGACCGCCGCCGTCCACATGTTTTTGTCTTTGAGAAGAAGCTTCGGAAGGATAAAATCGCTCCACGGCCACGCAAATTGCGTCAAAAGCGTATATACCAAAATCGGTTTTGACAGCGGAAGAGTTACGTTAAAAAATATCCTCGCATTGCTTGCTCCGTCGATTCTTGCCGCTTCGTAAATCGAATTCGGAATAGTGTCGAAAAAGCCTTTTTGCACCAAATAGCCCATCGGAGCACCGCCTGCATATATAAGAGCAAGCCCTATATGACTATTGATGAAATTGAATTGCGTCATAAGCAAATACACGGCAACCATTCCCATAAACGACGGGAACATCCCGAGAATCAGCGCGCCCTTCATCAATGCTTTTCTTCCCCTAAATTGGAAAGACGAGATGACATAAGCCGTTAAAATAACCAAAACAGTACCCAAAAGGCTACTTATCGTCGCCACAAGCAAAGTGTTTGCAAACCACTTCGGATAGTCGTACATAACGGTGTCCGCAAACAGCGCCTTAAAAGAATCAAAGGAATATTCCGACGGGAAAAATCCATTGAAACTATATATGCTTCCGCTTGCGGAAAAACAACTCAGCACCACCCATATAATAGGAAATACAAAGATGATTGACACCAGCAACATAATGGCATACGTAAGCAAAACATTTGCCGTCTTTTTGAGTTTTATACCGGGTTTCTTTCTCATTTGAACGTATCCTCCCTCTTGTATGCCGACGAGCGCATATAAACCAACAGGCTTATTGCCGAGGTGATGATAAACATAATCAGACTTATCGCCGCGCCTATCGAGTAGTAGTTGTTGTCAATCGACATTCTGTACAACCAGTTGATAAGCAAATCCGTGTCGCTCGCAAGGAAATATCCGTCGCTAAGGACGTCGCTCCTTAAGAAATAGAACACGCCGAAGTTGTTGAAGTTGCCCATAAATTGACTGATGAGAACGGGCGTCGTAGAAAAAAGAACGAACGGAAGCGTAATTTTTCTAAACTGCATCCACGCACTTGCCCCGTCTATTCTTGCCGCCTCGTACAAATCGTTATTGATATTGGACAATATACCCGATGCAAGCAACATTATCGACGGAACGGACAGCCATGCGTTTACGAACAAACCTATCCCTCTTGCCATCCACTTGGAATTGATACCCAAAAAGTCGATGATTTTGCCGCCGTTTTGGACGATAAGTTGATTTATCGGACCGCCGTTGCTGAACATATAATGGAATACAAGCAAGGATATAAATCCCGGCACGGCATAGGCAAGCACGGGGAATGCTCTCCACAACGCCTTTGGTTTTACACATTTTTTGTTGTAGAGAATCGCAAGCCCGAGTCCTAAAAAATAGTTGATAAACGTCGAAAGAAAAGCCCAGAGCAAGTTCCAACCGAGTATCTTTCCGAAAGACTGCGACAATTCACCCAACGCCACGAGTTTTCTGAAGCTGTCAAGGCTCCAATCCACCAATTCGGGCGGCACGATTTTCCCGCCGTAGTTGGTGAATGCAATCAAAATCATAAAAATTATCGGCAAGACATTGAATATCATCACTCCGACAATCGGAATGACGAGTGCCGCCTTATAAAAATTGCGGTTCATCAGCGACGACAAATCGTCTTTGAACGACGAAACTTTTCCTTTGAAAAGCAAGTCTTCTGCTCCGCGATGAGCGTCTTTTATGTTTGCCACATAGACGATAACGAGCGCAATAAGAGCAATCCAGGCAAATATGCCCATAAGCAACATAATCACCGAATCGTCACCCTTTATGCCGAGCCACGGATCTGCTTTTACCGTTCCCAAGGTGAAAAATCCGAACAAGTCCTTTATTCCTCTGAGAGCGAAATAAACGATAAACCCCACTTCCAACAGAATATATATAAATCCTTTTATATATTGTCCGTTGACAATTTGCCCGGCTCCCATAAAGAACATCGACGCATACGTCGCCCTGCCCGACGTGGCAAAGAACTCTTTTAAGTTCTTTCGGGATTGTTTCGCTTTTTCGGAAACGTCCCGACGCTGCTTAGCGGCATTCTCTTTTAGGTTTTTATATCTTTCTTTCAAACTTGTCATAGTTATGCAAAGGTATGAATAGCCTTGTAAATATTCGACGATATTTCTTCGATAACGCTTTGAAGTTTTGCCGTATCGAAGGAACGCTTACCGCATCCGTCGGTTGCTATTTGTTTGAATCCCGATGAAATCGGCGTCCAAATTTGCTTGACCGCGCTGATGGACGGCATAACCTCCAAAACGCCCGAATCGAGGTTTCTATAGGTAATTTGAGACGCTAAAGACTCTGTTTGTGCGATTACGTCGCTTCTTGCGGCAACGACGCCGAGCATATCCGCACGAGCTTTCACCATTTCGTAACCCGTTGCGAATTCGACAAACTTGACAGCCCAATCACGGTTTTTGGTATAACTGCTCACCGCATATCCGTTCACGCCGCCCATGGTTTGTTGCTCGATCCACAGACCACCGTTTTTGATATCTTGTTGAGTGGTTATATCTCCGTTCTTTGGAAGTTTCGGCAGTCCTGTAATAACGAGATTCTCTTTCGCCTTTGCGTCCGCACTCGCCTGATCGAGTCCCTCTTTTTGATATTGAAGCGACATCTCTTTCAAGAACTGTGAAGTGATATCCGGAGTGGTTATCGTTGCAAAAATCGTTCCGTTTGCAAGCATGGGCGCGCGACCGTTTGTAAACGAATCGTCAATACACTTCTCATCCATGACGCCGGCAAGCTCCCACATAATCTTTGCACCCTTCACCGCATTGCCTTTTGCAATACCTATATCCTTGTCATCGGTGTTGTTGTTGCCAAACACGTATGCGCCGTACGAAAGCAAGAAACCGATATTGAAATATTCGTTTCTCAGCTCGATGGCATAACCGAATTTATTGCGGTCTGCTTCGCGAATACCTTTGCTGTATCTGTACATTTCCGTCCAATATTCAACCATATCCGGCACGTCGTTGCCATTCTTATCCCATTCGGTTTTCCAGTTGTCGGGAAGCGCGTCCTTGCGATAAAAAAGTAACGGTTGTTGAACGTTTACCGGCACTCCGCAATAAACCGTTTTGCCATCGTAATTATACTTAAAGGCATTCCATGCGTTTTGCGGAATTTTATCATAACAATCCATTTGCTCTATATCGAGCGGGATTATATGATGTTTTTCGACGTACGACATGAGAATATCGTTTGCCTGATACAATACGTCCGGTCCGTGACCGTACGGTCCGTCTTTTTCAAGGTCGCTGAACTCGTCCATATTCGCATCGACGGCTTTTACTCCTTCGCTTGCATACTTTGCATTGAATGCGTCCAGCAATTCCTTGAGATATCCTTCTTTTTTTGCCGTATCGTTTTCAAGAATACGCAACACGACCTCTTTCTCATCTTTGTCATTGTTGCACGCGGCAAAGCAAAATGCTACCGTCGTCAGCACCATAACAACGACCAGAAAATCGTCACGAGTTTTCCCTTTCTCATAATTTTTCTCCTTCTATAACAAAGGAATCGGCATTGCCGTCCTTACTGTTATTATATTCTATCAACGGCTTTGCGCCAACCCCCTTTTTTTTGCCTCGGCGCACAATCAACCGCAAAACCTGTTCCTCGCTTGCTCGTTCAATAACCAATGCTTCGTTTTGAGAAAAAATCTTTAATTTTCCGCTCTTTATTGCAGGCTGACGTTTCAAAGCGAGCAATTCTTTGAGCGAGGTTTGAAACCTCTTTATTTCCTCATCTTCCAGTCTTGAAAAATCGAACGTTCTTCTGCAATCGGGATCATATTCCCCTTCGAGCAAAATATCCGTGCCATAGTACAAATTGAAACTTCCCGGCAAAAATATCAGCGTCGCTATTGCACAAAGCAATCTGTTGCTGTCCTTTTTTATTTGTGTGTAAAATCTCGCCGTATCGTGACTATCGAGCAAATTGAACATCATATTGTTTGTGACGTCGCTATATCTCATATAAAGCGAATTGAGCTGCCCGGCAAGTTGCTTTCCGTCTATGCTCTCATCAACCCAAAAATCTATCATGCGCTTTGTGAGCGCATAGTTCATAATGGAATCGAACTGATCTCCTCTCAAAAAACTCTCGCTGTTATGCCAGTTTTCTCCAATCAACGCCGCGTTCGATTTTTGAGCTTTTACCGCTTCTCTCGCCTTTCTCCAAAAGCCGTGCGAAACCTCGTCGGACACGTCAAGACGCCACCCGTCCACATCGCATTCTTTCATCCAATATACCATTACGCCAATAAGATAATTTTGCACTTCCTTATTGCAAGTATTGAGTTTTGGCATATATTCACAATCTCCGAAGCATGCATAATTAGGCGGATTCTGTTCGACTTTTTCACCGTCTATGACAAACCAATCGAAGTATTTTGATTTTTTGCCGTATTTTATTACGTCTTTGAACTGCTCGAAATCCCGACTGACGTGGTTAAACACGGCGTCAAGCACGACTTTCAATCCTTTGTCATGAGCATTTGTTACCATTTTTTTCAAAGACTCTTTGTTGCCGAAAGACTCATCCACACAATAGAAATCAATTGTGTCGTATTTATGGTTGGAGTTGCTTTTGAAAATCGGCGTAAGGTAAATCGCCGTTGCGCCAAGTCCTTTGATATAGTCCAAATTTTCCGTTATTCCGTCAAGATTGCCCCCGAAAAACGACGTCGGAGTGGGCAAATCGCACCATTTGGCGTTAATTTTTGATTTAGCGGTATCCGTTTTGCAAAATCTATCCACAAAGATTTGATAAAACACCGCATTGTTCAGCCATTCGACGTTTTGCATAACGTCGTCGTCGTTGATGTATGCAAACTGAAAGCTATTAAAATATGCTAAGTTAAAATTGTATGTGCAAACCAAGCCGTCTTCGCAAAAGTAGTACGGCTCGTTATCGTATTCAAAGTAAAATACATACGCAAGCCTTGGATCGTCAAGACAAAGCGTTGCTTTGTAATAATCAAACTGCGCGTCGCTTGCAATCAATTGCATTTCTTGTTTGAATTGTTGTTGCGCAATATGATATTTTGTATTATACAAAACGGACAATTTGCAAATTTGTTCGCCCTTTGCAAAGCGAATTCTCAACACTATTGTTTTATGGTCCGTTGCGAAGCAATAATTGCTTTCGGGACGATGGTAAATTGCCTGAATGTTCATTTTCATATTGATTTTTTTCTACTAAGATTGTATAATCCGATTATTATGAGCAAGAAAGTCACAATGAGAGATATTGCAAGAGAGGCAGGCGTTTCTGTCGCTACCGTGAGTTACGTCCTTAACGACAAGGACGATTCGCGCATAAGCGAGGACACAAAACGCAAAATCTGGCAACTCGTCAATCTCTATAATTACCGCATCAACTTCTCGGCAAAATGCCTGAGCAGCGGCAACACCGACGTCGTAACGATATATATCGGCGACAACGACGCCTCCGCCTACAAAGCCGAAACGATGCTCCTCATCCAAAGACTTTCCGATAAACTTGCATCCGTCGGATATTCCTTGCAAGTTACTTTTGACAAAACCGTCAAGCGTGTCACGAATTGCGACGCAATCATTTGCTACAACACCGACAACTCGTTTTTCCGTGCGCTTGGCGAGGTAAACTTTTGCCCCCTTCTCGCACTCGATACGGTCATTCCGAACGGCGACTTGTTTTATCAAATCACAACCGATTACAACGCCGTGGCACAAAAAGCGAACTCCCTTTTCGGCACGGACAACTGGACTGCCGTTGCGCTGAAACCAAACAGCGAAGAATTGAAGGAACGCATGTTGCAACAATTGAATCGCGTTCGGTTTATAGAAGACGATTCCCCCGTTTCGACAGAGTCACAAAATGTTGTCGTCCTTGGCAGTATGGTGTCGAAGTTTTGTCAAAAAAACGTTCCTGACGTTTTGACTATCGATTCTCATTCCGATGAAAAGATCGACAAAATCGTAGAGTGTCTTGACATCGCAATCAACCGAAAAGAAGCCGTGTCAAGCGATATACGAATCTGATTTTACACCGAAATTAGGTATGCCCCTGCAACAAAACGTCGCAGGGGCATTTGTTATTGTTATGCTGTTGCCGCAACTTTATAAATATCGATTTTGTCGGTTTTATAGTTGTAAACAACTCGATACTCGCCTGCTTCGGAGCAGCAAATGTTGCTCTTCCCTTCAACCGTGAATATTGCGTTTGCGTCGCCGTCCGTGCCGAGCTTATCCTTTCCAACCCAAAGGCCGCCTTCCTTCGCGCCGATATTATACACGTCCAGACCGAATTCGACATCTTTTGCAAACGTCAAAGTAATTTCATAAACTTCCTTGTTTTCGCTGTTCGCGGTCATCTTGAATTCATCTTTGAACTCGTGTGCCCAGCCGTTCATCGTGCCTTTGACAAAAACGTCTTTGCCCACTTTTGCGATGGTTAAAACCTTGCTGTAAGAGTTGAACGTTATGTTATAAGTTCCGCTCTCTCCGACTTTGACGTTTTTGCTATTCTTGCTTGCTGCCGAAAAACCTACCGAGCCGACAAGATATTCCGCATCGTATGCAAAAGCCACATTGTCCCATGTAAGTGCTTCGTCGGTTGTTTTGTGTGCGCGGACAACCAACTCTTCGTCCTTGTTGAGCACAACATTTTCCAAGGTGTAAACGTCACCTTTTTGTATCATTTTGTATTTTGCTTGGTTTTCCGACTTTTGATAGTCACCCCAATTTCCGCCAAGTATTGTGCCATCGATGAAGTAGTTATATTCTGTTTCGTCAGCCGCGCTCTTGGTTGCGGAGATAGTTTTGTTTTCGGGATCGAGAACAAAGTCATATATGCCTGCTTCTTTGGTTTTTATATTACCTACAAGTTTGCCGGTTTCATCGGTTTTCCCGGTAAACAATGCGATACTTGCCTCATCAACGTGGGCAATGTTGAAATATTGACCGTTTTCTTTGATCTCATCGCCTTTTGTTACGGCGCCCATGAACATGAATTCTTCACCCGCTTTGAGTTGAACTTTCAACGTGTGTTTACCGTCCGCTCCCGCTACGAAACGAGTTGCCGGCGAGAAAACGTTTGCCCAGTTGGTGATTCCTGCGCCTTTGATGTAATAATTGACGACTTCTTGCACTTCAACGGGCTTTGCGTCGCCGTTACGCGTGACGGTCAGGCGGTTGTTGCTTGTATTGGAATCGGTTGTGAGCGTGAGCGTGTAATTGCCGTCTTGCTTGACGCTGATATTTTTATTTTCGTCAAGACCGGTGGCAGCTTCCATGTATTCGTCCGCACCTACAAGGTTTCTGAAAGAAGCACGTGCGCCGTCTTTATTGTTGTAATCGAGAATTCCGCTTTCAAGCAACACCGTGAGTTGGAAAGCGTCGCCGACGTGCAAATCGATTTTCAGTTCAAACACGTTGTTTTTGCCCTCTACTTTGGTCATATGATAGTTGGTTGCAAGATCATTTCCCCAACCGTTCATAGTGCCGGAAATAACCCAGTCTCTCGTATCGACAAAACTGTTGTCTTGCCATTGCGCATACGCTTTTGCGTCCTCTTTCATCGGAGCGTCAAAATCGAACGCCTTTGCACTGGTCGGAGTAACAAACCAACCCTTGAAAGTAAAGCCTTCTTTTGTCGGTGCTTCCGGCATAGTAGGCGCTTTGCCCTTTTCAACCTTTTGCGTCGACAAAACGGTTGTTCCGTCGTTGTCGCACAAAGTGAGCGAACGGTTTCCGTTTCGTTGCAAGCAACCATAGAAAGCGTCATCGCCACAATGAGCAACGCAATCGATACAATAGATAAAACTTTTCTCATAATTCCTCCTTGAAAAGCATTGCTTTCTCTGCTTAACCGTTTGCTTAATCGTTAAGCAATTTTATAATACCCCTTAAATCTTGGCTTGTCAATACCCCGTTTTTAGTTTTTTATTAGGATATTCTTCAATATTTCAATTTGTGAAAAGTAAAAAATATAACAACACAAGAGAGCATCATACATTTTGGTTATGTACACAATTTGTGCGCAACCACTTTTTCAAAATTATTCAAACAATCCTTGCTATGTTTCATTTCGCAATTTTTGCGTTTGACAAATTTTGCGAACTACTGCTAAAAATGAGAATAGAAAACATTGCCATAAAATCAACAATTGATGCCATGTTGAAAACCGGCGAACTCGAAGAAATTATCGAAAATGGCCGCATCAAATTACGTGCCACGCATCAAGATGTTTAGTTTTTTAAAAAGGTGCACGCAGCATCTATTCGCACTGAATATTTAGGATATCAAGAGCATAGAAATTCAAATCAATTGATGCATTTTTTTGCTCACCACAAGCCAATAATACGAACTCAGATAATGGGTTCGTATTATTTTTTCTTAGAGAATTTTTTGCTACAAAACTACGCCTATAAATTCAAATAATTTATAAAAAACTCATATTGATGATTTT
>ENA-OPIW01000078-OPIW01000078.1-human-gut-metagenome-genome-assembly--contig:-NODE-78-length-13515-cov-2.036122_pt1 | contig 13515 bp, 8 predicted proteins | sample MGYA00241412_ERZ501654 | MGnify/ENA primary metagenome ERZ501654 (study PRJEB25962, sample SAMEA2042374) | human gut metagenome | biome: human gut; feature: human-associated habitat; material: faeces... | reverse complement strand
CCGTTTACGATATCATACTTATGCTTTTGCAGCCTGAAAGTGCAGCTTTTAGATATATAAATCAGCCATTTCAGGCTCTTAAAATATCTTAGATGTGAATATGTGTTAATAAAATTACGCTGTCGATACGACCAAATTAACATCTGTTATATATTGTTTTCCTAGATTGAAAAAATATTTTGTCATGACTTTTTACTGCATATTTCACGATTCACAATCAATAAATAGCTAAGCGCTGAACAGCCTATTCATAATAGGCCTGCGCTGAACTTAATTTCGCAAATCATAATTGGCTTGCGCCGAACTTTGTTTTTCCGTTCTTAATTCTCAATTCTCCATTAATAATGTGCTTGCCGTATTATATTTTTTCGTAACTTTGCAGACCACAGCAGATTTTTATTTTTCTGCAAAATTACGACAAATAGAGATGGATAATAAAGAAATAAATAAAAACAACGAGTTCGTAAGACAGGTGGCTGAGCAGAAATATGAGTTCGGCTTCACCACCGACGTGCATACGGACATAATCGACGTGGGTCTTAACGAGGACGTGGTGCGCCTGATTTCGCAGAAGAAGGGCGAGCCCGACTGGATGCTCGACTTCCGCCTGAAGGCCTACAACTACTGGAAGACGCTGGAGCAGCCTACCTGGGGACACGTGAACGTGCCCGAGATAGACTATCAGGCTATATCATATTATGCCGACCCGCTGGCAAAGAAGAAGGACGAGGGCAAGAAGGAGATTGACCCCGAGCTGATGAAGACTTTCGACAAGCTGGGCATTCCGCTCGAAGAGCGCCTTATCCTTAGCGGCCAGACGGCCGTAGACGCCATTATGGACTCGGTGTCGGTGAAGACTACTTATAAGGAGAAGCTGGCCGAGAAGGGCATCATATTCTGCTCTATCGGTGAGGCCATAAAGGAACATCCTGACTTGGTAAGAGAGTATCTCGGCACGGTTGTGCCTTACCGCGACAACTTCTTCGCAGCCTTGAATAGCGCCGTGTTCAGCGACGGCTCGTTCGTCTACATACCCAAGGGCGTGCGCAGTCCGATGGAGCTTAGCTCTTATTTCCGCATCAATGCAAGAAACACGGGCCAGTTTGAGCGCACGCTGATTATTGCCGAGGACGACAGTTATGTGTCTTATCTCGAAGGCTGTACGGCTCCGATGCGCGACGAGAATCAGCTTCATGCTGCCATCGTTGAGATTATCGTCAAGGACAACGCCGAAGTGAAATATTCTACGGTGCAGAACTGGTATCCGGGCGACGAGAACGGCAAGGGCGGAGTGTTCAACCTAGTTACAAAGCGTGGCGACCTGCGCGGAGTTAACTCGAAACTGTCGTGGACTCAGGTGGAGACGGGCTCGGCCATCACGTGGAAATATCCTTCGTGCATCCTGCGCGGCGACAACTCTGTGGCTGAGTTCTACAGCGTAGCCGTTACCAACAACTATCAGGAGGCCGACACGGGTACGAAGATGATTCACTTGGGAAAGAACACCAAGAGCACTATAATAAGCAAGGGCATCAGCGCCGGACACAGCCAGAACTCGTACCGCGGACTGGTGCGCGTGTCGCCTAATGCCGACAATGCCCGCAACTATTCGTCTTGCGACTCGCTGCTGCTGGGCAGCGACTGCGGTGCCCACACGTTCCCGTATATGGACATACACAACGACTCGGCGATAGTGGAGCACGAGGCTACGACGAGCAAGATAAGCGAAGACCAGCTGTTCTACTGCAATCAGCGAGGCATACCCACGGAGCAGGCCGTCGGCCTTATCGTCAACGGATATGCCAAGGAGGTTTTGAACAAGCTGCCTATGGAGTTTGCCGTTGAGGCTCAGAAGCTGCTCAGCGTGTCGTTGGAAGGCACAGTGGGATAGTTCTTCAAATTAGAAATTAAGAATTAAAGATTAAAAATTGACGGGTAGTGCCGTAGGGGTTTATCGGTTCATCAACGATATATATTAAAAATATTATTATGATGAATACAAGACCATTGATTGTTTTAGCCTTGCTGCTTTGTCTGTCAAGACTTGTGGCAATCGCTCAGGACGATGACTCGCGGCGATGGGCAATAGACTTCAGGCTAAGTCCTGTAAAGCCGGTTGTGTCGCTAAACGAAACTCCCGACAAGTATTACGACCCTTTGAAGGCAGGCGGCGGTCCTAACTTCTCTGCTCACCTAGAGTATTTCATTCCGCAGACAGGCTTCTCTGTTGTCGGCGGCTATGACCACGAAGTGATGGATTTCTACTCAGGCGACGTGTCGGCCGATCTGTCGCAGATTATGCTTGGCGGACGCTGGTATTTCCTGTCAAAGTCATGCCCGTTGCAGCCTTATCTCGGCGTAAGCACTTTCTGGAACGTTGCCGGGCGCAAGGATGCAGGTACGATAAGCATGTCGGGAATGTATGGCAGCTATGAGCGCAAGTATAGCGTGAGCAGCCCTGTGCTCAGTGTGGCGCCGGTGGTGGGTCTCGACATATATCTGTTTTCGTGTGTGGCTCTTGAAGTTGACTACGGCTTCCGCATGGCTGTTGACGGACATACATCGTCGCAGACGACATTCGGAAAGGACACAACACCCTATGCAATGCGCTCGCCGATGCACCGCCACGCGCTGTCAGTGGGACTGAAAGTTACGTTCCCGTTCAAGTTTACAAACAGTGATGTCACCGGACTGTTGGACTCTCTGCTGACATATCTATATCTGAAATAAACAATCACGGCAGGCGCAAGCCGTAAGGCCGGAATAAATTATAAGCAAGAATTATGTTAGAAATAAAAGACTTACACGCCAAGATTGGCGACAAGGAAATATTGAAGGGCATCAACCTCACCATAAAGGACGGTGAGACACATGCCATAATGGGACCTAACGGTTCGGGCAAGAGTACATTGAGCGCCGTGCTGGTCGGTAATCCGCTTTATGAGGTTACGTCAGGCTCGATAACCTTCAACGGCAAGAACTTGCTCGAGATGAAGCCTGAGGACAGGGCACACGAAGGACTTTTCCTTTCGTTCCAGTATCCCGTGGAGATTCCGGGCGTGTCGATGACCAACTTCATGCGTGCCGCAATAAACGAGAAACGCAAGTATGAGGGCAAGGAGCCGCTCAACGCAGCCGACTTCCTGAAGCTGATGCGCGAGAAGAGAAAGATTGTTGAGCTTGACAGCAAACTGTCTAACCGCTCTGTGAACGAAGGCTTCAGCGGTGGCGAGAAGAAGCGTAACGAGATTTTCCAGATGGCAATGCTCGAGCCAAAGCTCAGTATTCTGGATGAGACAGACTCTGGCCTCGACGTTGACGCCCTGCGCATTGTTGCCGAAGGCGTCAACAAGCTGCGTACGCCGGAGTCGAGCTGCATCGTAATCACTCACTATGAGCGCCTGCTAGACATCATCAAGCCCGACATCGTTCACGTGCTCTACAAGGGACGCATCGTAAAGACCGCTGGTCCGGAACTGTCGAAGGAGATAGAGACACGCGGATACGACTGGATTAAAGAAGAGGTGGACTGAATTTAATTTATAATTCACAATTCATAATTCATAATTGGATTGCGCTGAACTTCGTTTCATAATTCACAATTCTTAATTCGTAATTTATAATTAATATACGGATGGATAGCGAAAAACAATATATAGACCTTTACAACCAGTGCCGCGACATGATATGCGCGCACAGCTCAGCGCCGCTCAACGCCGTGCGCGATGCTGCGTTCGACGACTTCAAGCGGATGGGATTCCCGACAAAGAAGGTCGAGAGATATAAATACACCGACATTCCGTCGCTATTTGAGCCCGACTACGGCCTTAACCTCAATCGCCTTAACATTCCGGTTGACCCGTATGAGGCATTCAGATGCGACGTGCCTAACCTCAGTACATCGCTCTATTTCATAGTGAACGATGGCTTCTATGGCAAGTCTACGCCTAAGGGCCAGCCGCTTCCCGAAGGAGTGATTGTCGACTCGCTGGGCAAGGTGGCTGCCGAAAGGCCAGAACTGATAGAGAAATATTATGCCAAGCTGGCAAAGACTTCTGAAGACGGCATAACTGCTCTCAACACAATGCTGGCACAGGACGGACTGCTGGTTTATGTGCCCAAGGGCGTTGTGGTAAGCAAGGCCGTGCAGGTAATCAACATCCTGCGCTCTGACGTCGACCTGATGGTTAATCGTCGTGTGCTGATAATAGTGGAGGAGGGGGCCGAAATCAAGCTGCTCTTCTGCGACCATGCCGCCGACGACCGCCGTTTCCTCACCACGCAGGTTATCGAGGCTTATGTGGGCGACAATGCCGGACTTGACCTCTACTGCCTTGAGGAGACTCACGCAAAGAACGTTCGCGTGAGCAATCTGTTCATTGAGCAGCAGCGCAGCAGCAGGGTTAACCATAACATAATAACGCTGCACAACGGCATAACACGCAACCGCACCGACCTTGTGTTTGCAGGTGAAGGTGCCGAGTGTAACCTCAGCGGATGTGTTATAGCTGACAAGAAACAGCATGTTGACAACAATACGCTGATAGATCATCGCGTGGCTCACTGTACGAGCAACGAACTGTATAAATACGTTCTCGACGAGAGCGCCACGGGAGCCTTTGCCGGTCGCGTGCTGGTGCGTCATGGCGCACAGAAGACCGACTCGGTGATGCGTAACCAGAACCTCTGCTCAACCAAGGAGGCGCGTATGTACACGCAGCCGATGCTGGAGATATATGCCGACGACGTTAAGTGTGCCCACGGCAGCACCGTAGGTCAGCTCAACGATGCGGCCCTGTTCTACATGCGTCAGCGCGGCATCAGCCTTAAGGAGGCCAAGCTCCTGCTTGAGTTTGCTTTCGTCAACGAGGTCGTAGACGGCATAAAGCTCGAGCCGCTTCGCGACCGTCTGCATTATCTTGTAGAGAAACGCTTCCGCGGCGAACTCAACAAGTGCGAGGGATGCAAGCTGTGCAGATAAAATTCGGTAGTTAGAAGTAGTTAAAGGAGTTAGAGTAGTTAAAGTCATTACCTTTGTTGATGTCGTCATTCTTTATGTAACAATGTTGACTGGAATTTGGCTTTGGCTGCTCTAATTCTAAAAATAAGCTCGGATACTTGCATATTTTCAATGCTTGCAATAAAAAATTAAGGCTTGTATACTTTAACTGCTCTGATTTCTGTAATTTACTGAATATTCTCGTTAGTCTTTGGCCACGTTACTTTGTATAAAATTATTTAGGCTATTGACTTTAACTACTCTAACTCCTTTAACTACTTTAACTCCTAAAAAATGTTCGACGTAACCAAAATAAGAGAAGACTTCCCGATACTCAGCCGTAAGGTTTACGACCGTCCGCTGGTATATCTCGACAACGGTGCAACAACGCAGAAGCCGCTGTGTGTGCTCGATGCCATGCGCGAAGAGTATCTCAATGTCAATGCAAACGTACACCGCGGCGTGCATTATCTTTCGCAGCAGGCAACCGACCTGCACGAACAGGCACGCGAGAAGGTGCGCAAGTTTATCAATGCAGGTTCGGTTAACGAAATAATCTTCACGCGCGGAACCACCGAGAGCCTTAACCTTGTGGTTTCGTCGTTCTGCGACGGGTATATGAGCGAGGGCGACGAGGTTATCGTGTCCGTCATGGAGCATCATTCCAACATCGTGCCGTGGCAGCTTCAGGCAGCGCGCAAAGGCATATCGCTGCGCGTGATACCGATGAACGACAAAGGCGAACTGCTGCTCGACGAATACGAAAAGCTGTTTACTGAGCGCACTAAGATAGTCAGCGTTACGCATGTAAGCAATGTCCTCGGAACGGTAAATCCTGTTAAGGAGATTGTGCGCATAGCCCACGAGCACGGCGTTCCCGTCATGGTCGACGGTGCACAGAGCACTCCTCACTTTGCCGTTGACGTGCAGGACATCGACTGCGACTTCTTTGCCTTCAGCGGGCATAAGATGTATGGTCCTACAGGCGTAGGCGTGCTATACGGAAAGGAATACTGGCTCGACCGCATGCCGCCGTATCAGGGCGGAGGCGAGATGATAGAGAGCGTAAGCTTTGAGAAGACAGTGTTTGAGCATCTGCCGTTTAAGTTTGAGGCCGGCACGCCCGACTATGTTGCCACTCACGGCCTTGCTACCGCCATCGACTATATCAGTTCGATAGGCATAGACAACATCTCGCGTCATGAGCAGGAACTCACAAAATATTGCATGGAGCGGATGCAGGAGATAGACGGCATCAGACTCTTCGGCACGGCCAATGATAAAGACGCCGTGGTTTCGTTCCTCGTAGGCGACATCCACCATCTCGACATGGGCACGCTGCTCGACCGTCTCGGCATAGCCGTTCGCACCGGTCACCACTGCGCCCAGCCCCTCATGATACGTCTCGGCATACAGGGCACGGTGAGAGCCTCGTTTGCCATGTATAACACAAAGGAGGAGATAGACGTTCTTGTTGAAGGCATAAAGCGCGTAAGCAAGATGTTCTGACACTCAATAGAAATTTGCATGTCATAAATGCAGAATATCGAAAATATGTTTGGTAGGCATAAATGACATGACTTTTCCTGTATAATATTACATATAAGCTATATACAAAAGCCCCGCCATGACTTGAAGTGCAAGTCTTGGCGGGGCCTTTTCTATTTATTTCAGCTTGTCACTTAAATATGGGCCTGATGACCAACAATATTAAGCAACGTCAGTTGTGTTATCATTTATTTCAGCTTCAATGTATTTGCGTCAACTGGAGCAGCGATGAAGTTCTTGGCATGGCCTGCTGTAACCGACTTAACAGGATTGTTGATCTTGTTAATATTTTTGAGACTTGTTGTGCCATGTCTCATAATCATTGAAGCTCCATTGCTTGACGGAGTGAATGTCTCAAGTGCACCGCCTAACCAGCCATAGCTGTTGTTGTAGTTGACATAATACATCAATCCAAATACAAATGTATTATTCTCGTCGATGAAGCTATATGTTGTACCATTATCGATTATTTCTGTGGCATTGGTAACAAGTACATTGCCATAGCCAGTCTGAGAATCAACGCCGGTGTTTACATCGCTGAAGGTTATGATGCCGTTGCTGTCAACATTAAATTCAAATGAAAGGTTCTCCATAAGCCACGGTTCTAGTTTATAGTGGTTAGGATCGTTCTGGTCAACATATAGAGTTGTTGAGTAAGAACCGTCACCAAATGGATTACCTACCGGATTATTGTTTTCGTCAATAACGAAGTTAGGATAATAGTTCTGGTCGTATGTTCCGGTGCTATATGCAGTCCAGTTGGCAGAGCCAGAACCACCTGTGTCGAATGTGAAAGCTGTAGAAGAATGAGCTTTCATCTCGCCCTCAGAATCGTAAGCAATAACAATCATGTTATATTTTCCGCTTTCTGAGATAGCAACTTTGACCTCTGAGGTAGCCTTTATCTCGTTAGCTTCGATTGTGCCTTCATTAACAGCGTTTATGATTTCGTTTACATCGTCACCGTCAGCTGCAACCAGATATTTTGCCGATGCTACATCAGTACCCAGAGTGATAGTGCCCTGTGCATAGTTGTTTCCTGCAACATCAGTGAAGCGGCCTGAATAAGTAAATGATGTAGAATAGTCGGTAATCTCATATCCAGGAAGAGCTACAGCCAGATCAGAGCTGTTCGCATAATACATAGGATTCATCGAACCGTCAAAGTTGGCAAGCAAGCAGTTCTCAGGGAATGTTATTATGCCATCCTCCAGTTTACCGAACAGTTCAGGAACGTTAGCCTTGACAGCGTCGAGACTGTTGCCGTTAAGCAGATAGTAATAAACATAGCTGAACACATGGAGTGCTCCCTGACCGTCAGCGCTCATGCCATCGTCAAGTCCGGTATAGAAGTCGCCGTCAATGTAAACATAGTTAGGGTCAGTTGCATCTATGACAATGCTTGTGCTTGTCTCGCCGGTCCATTTGAATACAGGGCTGTCTACATCTACGTATGTATTGTAGAATTCTGTTCCAGCTCCATAAGGAGCTATTACACGGTATTTGCCAGGTGTAAGAACATTCTCCTGAACCTCAACCTGATATGTCATGACATCAAGTCCATATAAGCTGGCAACAATACCATCGCGGAAGTAACCCTTGTTGGTCATTGTCTTCCATTCAGACAGACCAGCTGCGAAAGTGTAAGTTGAAGCACCATAAGGAGTTGTGTACTGGGCATCCTTGATAGCTACGGTTATGGTGTCATATTTGCCATATTCGATAGCTGAAAGATCATAACTTACGTTGATGTAAGCAACAGAGTCGCCGTCATTGAAAGTTACCTCTGAAGAAACCTGATAATTGCTGTTCTCCGGAATAGAAACTTCAAGAGGCACGGTAAGCGCGCCGCTGCGTTGTATACGGTTTACAGGTATCTGTATGCTGCTCTGGGTTGAATTCAGTTCAACGGTTGAAGAAAGAGCATTGCTGAAATAAACCTGCTCTCCTTCGGCCATAGCTGGAGTATATTCATACTCGTCTGTACAAGATCCCAGCGAGAAAGCCAGAACAGAGACGAGAAGCATTGTGCAATAATTGAATATTCTTTTCATAATGATAATTCGTTTTTATTGTTTTTATTGACCAGTCCAAGGTGTATAAGTTGAACTTGGGTTAGGATTGTTGAAACCGGTAAGTCCGGCATTGCCGTTTTCCTCAGTGAGTACAAATGCCCAGTTCATCCAGCAAGGACGTGTGGTAGTGTTGTAACGCTCGTCTTCAGAGTGATTCGTGCCCTCATATCCACGGACAACAGGATAGTTCAGACGCTTGATGTCGAAGAATGTCTGGCCTTCGCCCCAAAGTTCGATACGCTTCTGGAAAACTATTTCCTCAACTACGTCGTCAGTAGAGCTTACTTTGCAAGAATATTTCGAGTCGCGGTAAGTCTTCATGAACGATTCAAGAAGCTGCTTTCCACGTGCTGCATCCTGATGAGCTGCTGCCTCAGCCTCTATGAAGTACATTTCTTCAACACGCATCAGAGGATAGTCTGTAACACATGCGGTAGAATATGTATCTGTGTTGCCTTCGCCCGGACGGAACTTGAGCGATGCATAGTTTGGAAGCGCTTCACCGAGAGCATTGTCGATGTAGGTGTTCTTGCCATATAGAGGTGAGCCTGAAGGAGCTTTCCACATAAGCTTACGCCAGTCGCTGTCGCTCAGACGCTGATACATGCTTGCGTCAATCATAACAGGAGATGCAGCTGTAGAGCCATAACCGAAGTATGTCTCGCAGCTCAGGAATGATGTCCAGTTGGCAAGATTGCTGTAGAGAGACTCCTTGGTCTGCTGTGAAGCCCACATCCATTTCGTGCCGTCGTTGAATCCTGTAGTTGTGTTCAGGGCGTCAGTCTCTGTCATAGGCGAAGTGGTGGCGTTATCGATAGCCATGCGGGCATACTTCTCAGCCATAGGATAGTTCTCAAGCCACATATACAGGCGGGCATACAGTCCATAAACTGCATCGAGGTGAGGCAGAGTCTTGTCAGAAAGATTCAGATATCCTATCCATTTCTCCGCTCTCTGCAGGTCGTTGAGAATGAAGGCAACCATATCGTCCTTCTTGGCGCGAGGATTGTTGCGTGCCTCAGCCTCTGTGGTGTTCTCGTCAACGATAGGCAGTGTAAGGCCTGTGATGTCGTTGCCTTCAGGGCTTACAGGCTGTGTCTTGTCGTTTTCGAGAAATTCATACTCACGTGCCATGTCCAGATAAATCATTGCGCGGTAAGCATAGCCGGCAGCAAGATATCCAAGCTGCTCGTCTGTTGCGCTTGTCGAGTCGACGGCTGCAATAAGGTTGTTGGATGTTGAAGCCAGCTTCATCTGATAGTTCCACAGATACTGTGTGTTCCGATAAAGGCGGTCGATGTAAAGCAGTGTGGCCCAGCCCGAGAACTGGTTATAGTCACTGTAAACATGCGCAACATCCTGTGTCATACAGTCGCGGATGTGCATCATCGCACCATAACCGAAAGCCCAGTCAACGCGGGTTGATACGAAATAGTTGGCATTGAGATAAGCCGGAATGGCCATCAGGAGTCCCTTTGTGGCAACAGCAGACTGCTGAACCTGGTCCTCGTTGGCACCGCTCGTAGGCTGAGTCTCATCTATACAGCTGGTCAGTGATGTTGATGAAACGGCCATCAGGACCAGACTTAATCCGTATATTAATATCTTTTTCATGTTTTTATTCCGTTTTTATTTTTAGCTTAGAATGTAACTGTCAAACCTCCAGAGATTGTGCGGATAGGTGAGTAATATGCATTAGATGTGTCACCTGACAGGCTCTGACGTGGATCGAGTCCCTGACGCTTAGACCAAAGCCAGAGATTTGCGCCTGTAACATATACGCGCAGCTTGCTTATGCCAATCTTTGATGTGAGGTTGCTGGGCAGAGTGTAACCAATGTTTACGTTCTGCAGGCAGAGATATGACGCACTTGTCAGGAATCTGTCAGAAGTATAGTTTGTATACTGGTCGTTATACTGCAGACGAGGAATATTGGTGTTGGGGTTTTCTGGAGTCCATGCGTTCAGGATGTCAGAGTGGAACTGGTATCCCTTGCTTGTACCCATTGCGCTTGCATAAGAAGAATCGTAAACCTGACCTCCGATCTGATATGTGAAGTCGGCAGAGAAGTCGAATCCCTTGTAAGAGAAGCGTGTGCCGAAACCACCGTAGGCATCAGGAAGAGCTGTTCCGCAGAGGTGCATTGTAGCTGTACTCGGGTCGGTCACTTTCTCTTGGCCTGTTACGTTTCCATTCTCGTCTGTAACGTCTTTCCAATAGAGAGCCTCACCTGTCTCAGGATCTACACCGGCGTATTTAGGCAGATAGAATGTATAGATAGGCTCGCCTTCGCCATAGAAGTAGTTGCCGCTGCTATAGCCTTCAACGCCGTCGATTGTGTATGTCTTGTTCTCTGTAGGCATAGAGGTGATTTCGTTCTTGTATGCTGTAAAGTTTACGTTGATACCCCATTCAATATCCTTTGTACGGATGATAGTTCCGTCGAGTTCAATCTCGATACCCTGGTTAGTCATATCACCGATGTTGTCATAGTAGCCGCTGTATCCGAACGAAGGAGGCAGTGTGAACCATGCAAGCATGTCGCTGGTCTTGCGATAGAAGTACTCGATACCACCGGCAAGACGTCCGCGGAAGAATGAGAATTCGAAACCAGTATTGAAGTTGCCGCTCTTCTCCCAAGAGATAGTCTCGTTACCCTTTGTTGTAGAAGGAACGAAAGATATGCTGCCGTTAGAATCCTGAATTGTATAGGTGTCGGTGTATAGGTAGTCGCCGATGTTGTCGTTACCCTGCTCACCATAAGAAGCCTTGAACTTCAACTCGTCAACCCAAGGAGCGTTGAACCATTTTTCCTTGCTGATGATCCATGCACCACCTAATGACCAGAAGTTACCCCAGCGGTGATCCGGGTGGAAGCGTGAAGAAGCATCACGACGATAAGAAAGTGATCCGAAGTACTTGTTGTCATAGTTGTACTGAACGCGTCCGAACCAACCCTCAACGTTGTAATCAGTTGTGTAAGAGTTCATAGAACCTGTGTTAACAGCACCTGCCAACTCATCGTTGAATACAGAGAACACATTGTTCTTAGATGCTGTCAGGTAATAATAACGTGTACGATAGTACTCATGACCGAGCATAACCTCTACGTCGTGCTTGTCGAACAGGTGATGCCAGTTCAAGAGCTGCTGGTAGTTGTAAGCCCATGTACGTACGTGTGCCTTCTGAACAGAACCGTTGTTGGCAGCGAACTGACCATAATACGGGTTGTTTGTATATGTGAATCGAGTTTCGTCGAGCATTACAGTGTTAGCTGATGTGAACTTGAAGTCCTCGAGGAAACGGATTTCAGCTGTACCAGTAGCGTCGAGGCTGTTACCCTCGTTCTGGTTCTTGTCAAAATAGTTAGCGAAGATAGGGTTAGAACCTGTCATTGTAGGACGTGTAAGACCTGTTACAGAACCATCACCCCAGTCGTACATAGCGAGACCTGTCTTAGAATCCTGCAGGATGTTGCCTGCTGCGTCACGGATGTACAGAGGATAGATAGGAGCCATGTTCTTAACCATAAACACGTTTCCTACTGTGCTGCCACCATCGTCAGCCAGTGAGTTAGCCTTATAGTGAGCATAGTTGAAGTTACCAGAGAGTTTCAACCAAGATCTGAGCTGGTAGTCAGCCTTCAGACGGCCTGTGAAACGCTCATAGTCAGAACCGATACTGATACCTTCGTTCTTCAGATAACCTGCAGAACCATAGAAAGAGCCTTTGTCGTTGCTTCCTGTAGCAGTAACGTTATACTCCTGACGTACACCAGTCTGATAAGCAGCGTCGCGCCATGAATCAGGATAGAGCAGGTATTCTGTGCCATTAACGTTAACAACTCGGCCGAGTGTTGCGTTAGGATTCAGTTTTCCGTTCGGGCCGATGAAGTCCTGTCCTTCAGGAACAGTGTAAACGTTATAGCCAAGGTCGTAACCGCCAGAGAACATATTGTTCAGAGCCCATCTGTGAGCTGTTGCAGCATCATCGCCGAGACTTGTACGATAGTTCTTCAATGACTGATAGTATGCCTCATAATATCCGGCAGGACTTTCTACTGTGTTGTAGAACTCTACGCCACGTGTGTTAGCACCCCACTTAGCGTCAACAGTGATTGAGGAAGTACCCTCGCGGCCGCTTTTTGTAGTGATGATGACAACACCGTTGGCACCACGCGCACCGTAAAGAGCTGCAGATGCAGCATCCTTCAGGACGGTCATTGAGGCGATGTCCTGATTGCTTATTGAGTTGAGGTCGCCGTCGTAAGGAGCACCGTCGAGAATAATCAACGGGTCGTTGCCGGCATTAATGGAGCTGACACCGCGGATGCGGATGCTGAAGCTCTCCTGACCAGGCTGTCCTGTAGATGAATTAATCTGCACACCCGAAACCTTACCGGTAAGAGCGTCAACCGGGTTTGCAACAGAACTCTTGGCAATGTCCTCTGACTTTACAACCGCTGCAGAACCGGTGAAGGCTGATTTCTTAGCCGTACCGTAAGCAACGACCATCACCTCGTCGAGGTTGGTCTCGTCAGGAGCGAGTACAACGCGTACGCTGTTGCCCTTTACCGTTACGTCCTGATCAACCATGCCGACATAGGTTACTTTCAGCTTGTTGTGCCCTGCGGGCATGCTGATAGAGAACTTACCGTCAGCGTCTGTCACGGCACCGGCGCTGGCGCCCACAACGCGGACAGTAGCACCGATAATCGGCTGACCGTCCTCCTGAGACACCACGGTTCCCGTAACTGCTGTTTGTGCCAGTGCCATTCCCAGTGACAGGAACAGGCAGGCCAAAATCATAGTTAGTCTTTTTTCCATAAATACTCTCTCTAATTAAATAAATAAGTAACATAATTATCCAAAGGTTTATTGCTGCGGCACTTAT
>ENA-OPIW01000060-OPIW01000060.1-human-gut-metagenome-genome-assembly--contig:-NODE-60-length-14792-cov-1.855885_pt1 | contig 14792 bp, 15 predicted proteins | sample MGYA00241412_ERZ501654 | MGnify/ENA primary metagenome ERZ501654 (study PRJEB25962, sample SAMEA2042374) | human gut metagenome | biome: human gut; feature: human-associated habitat; material: faeces... | reverse complement strand
TCGTGGCCGGCTGTGAAGTCGGCCACGTCTTGTTTGTAAAGTTATGTTGGCTGCCGTGTCTTTCCGTATGCCGCCATTCTGTGGTATTACGTTTTATATGTTTAATTTGTTTCTTATTATTTGTAGGAACAAATAATTTTCATTATCTTCGCAAATAAATAAGATTAGTGTGTATGATAGAATATTTTGCCGATAATTTGTGGCAGATGTGGACTCTCATAGCCATTGTCTGTCTTATAGTAGAGCTTACCAACGGAGACTTCTATGTGATGTGTTTTTCCATTGGTGCGCTGCTTACGGTTCTTGTCTCGCTGTTTGTGCCGGGTTTTTATCTGCAGCTTTTCCTGTTTTTGCTGTTTTCGGTGTTGTGCATATTCTTTGTGCGTCCGTTTGCCATAAAGTATCTGCATGGCAGCCGTAAGGAGCGCCTTAGCAATGCCGATGCCATTATAGGCCGTACAGGCCGCGTCAGCGAGACCATCGTTGAAGGCGGATACGGGCGTGTGGCCATCGACGGCGACGACTGGAAACCCGCCCCGGCCAATGGCGAAAGTGTGGCTGTAGGGCAGAGCGTAAGGGTGATAGGGCGCGAGAGTATTATCATCACGGTAGAGAAAATTTGATTTAATAACCTAATAATCTTTTAAATTATGGATATCGTTGCTTATATCTTTATTGCGCTAATTATATGTGCGCTCATCGTAGTGAAGAAGAGTCTTGTCATCATACCTCAGTCGGAAACAAAGATTATAGAGCGTCTCGGCAAGTATTATGCCACGCTGAAACCCGGAATAAACATCATCATACCGTTTATTGACCGCGCAAAGGAGATTGTAACCATGCGCCGAGGCCGCTACATCTACAGCAACTCTATCGACCTTCGCGAGCAGGTCTACGACTTCGACAAGCAGAACGTGATTACAAAAGACAATGTGCAGACGCAGATTAACGCCCTGCTTTATTTTCAGATTGTAGACCCGTTCAAGGCTGTTTACGAGATAAGCAATCTGCCCAATGCCATCGAGAAACTTACGCAGACCACTCTGCGTAACATCATCGGAGAGCTTGAACTCGACCAGACGCTCACATCGCGCGACACGATAAACACCAAGCTGCGCGCCGTGCTCGACGATGCCACCAACAAATGGGGTATTAAGGTTAACCGCGTTGAGCTCCAGGACATCACACCTCCTGAGAGCGTGCTTCAGGCAATGGAGAAGCAGATGCAGGCAGAACGCAACAAGCGCGCCACCATTCTTACGAGCGAGGGCGAGAAGGCTGCTGCCATACTTAAGTCGGAAGGCGAGAAGACAGCCATAATAAACAAGGCTGAGGCCGACAAGCAGATGGCCATACTCAACGCCGAGGGCGAGGCTCAGGCCAAGATACGCAAGGCTGAGGCCGAGGCAATAGCCATACAGAAGATAACTGAAGCTGTGGGCAAGAGCACCAATCCTGCCAATTATCTGTTGGCACAGAAGTATATCAAGATGCTCGAAGACGTTGCCAGCGGCGACAAGACCAAAACCGTTTATCTGCCTTATGAGGCCACAAACCTTATGGGCAGCATAGGAGGAATAAAAGATTTGTTTAAGTCAGAATAATAACTTTAAAATTTTTTATGGTATAAGGAGACGCGAATAAGTTATAATGCCGGTTGGTGCCGAAGGTTGCTGCCGTTGGTGGCAGCGTGCCGTTACGGTGATGTGTCACTGTCAGGCCGCTGCGCAAATAGTGCGGCCGTGAGTCATTGCCTCATTAAGTCTATATAGAGTTCCGGCCGGATAACAGTTTGCGTTTCTCCGTTTATTTTATTTGTTATGTTGAATATTTGTATAGTTGCCGGCGCACGGCCAAACTTTATCAAAGTGGCTCCGCTTGTGAGAGCCGTTATCAAGGCCAAGGAAGAAGGCCGCGAAATCGACTACCGTCTGGTTTATGCAGGAACAAAAGAAGACGCCACGCTTGAGTTGTCTCTTTTCAGTGACCTCGAAATCAGTGAGCCTGATGTTTACCTGGGCGTCGACTGTGTCAGTCTTAATGAACTTACAGGCCGTGTCATGGCCGAGTTTGACAAATATCTTGAAGCCAATCCTGCCGATGTGGTTATCGTTGTCGACGACTTGGCTTCAACAATGGCTGTTGCCATTGTTACAAAGAAACACGGCGTTACGCTTGCGCACCTCGTGGCAGGAACACGTTCGTTTGACATCAAGATGCCGAAAGAAATCAACCGTCTTGTCATCGACGGCCTTTCAGACCTTCTTTTCACGGCTGGTATGGGCAGCAACAGCATCGTTACGCGCGAAGGTGCCGAGCTGTCGCAGGTCTACATGGTGGGCAACATCCTTATGGATACGCTGCGCTACAACCGCGCCCGCTTTGTGCGTCCTGCCGTCCTTGATGAATTTGGCATCAACGACAACCGCTATCTGGTTTTCACTCTTAACCGTAAGGCTCTTATTGCAGATGCCGACAACCTGAAGAAGATGGTTGTTGCCATGTGTCGTGCTGCAGGTGACATTAAGGTTGTGGCACCGCTCCGTTCTGCGGCTAAGGCTGTTGTTGAGCAGTTTGCGGAAGAATGTGGCAATCTTGTCATTGTAAATCCTCTGTCATATCTTGAGTTTGGTTATCTAACTGCTAACGCCATGGGTATTGTTACCGACTCGGGCAATGTGGCAGAAGAAGCTACTTTCAATAGTGTTCCATGCATAACGCTTAACAGCTATACAGAGCATATAGAGACGGTTAAGTGCGGTTCAAACGTGCTTGTTGGCGAGAATGCAGAAAAACTGGCTGAAGCCGTTGCCGACATGGTTGGCGGAAATTGGAAGAAATGTTCGTTGCCCGACCGCTGGGATGGTCGCACGGCAGAGCGTATTGTGCAGATTCTTTTAGAAATGAAATAACAAAATGGAAAGGAAGGTTGTATTGATTACCGGTGCCACAAGCGGTATTGGGGAAGCTTGTGCGCGTAAGTTTGCCGAGGGAGGTTACGATTTAATCCTTACAGGACGTAACGAGGAGAAACTTAAGGCAATATGTGAAAAGGTAAAGGCGTTTGGAGCTGACGTGCTGCCGCTGACATTTGATGTCAGAGACCGCGAAGCTGCCACTGCGGCTGGTTGGTGGGGTGCAGGGCGGCTGTTGAGTCGTTGCAGGGAAAATGGAAGACTGTCGACGTGCTGATAAACAATGCAGGTCTTGCTCTTGGACTCGACAAGGAGTATGAGGGCGATTGGGAAGATTGGACAACAATGATTGATACCAATATAAAGGGACTGCTCATAATGACTCGACTCGTTGTTCCTGCCATGGTAGAGCGCAACAAGGGCCATATCATCAATATCGGTTCTGTTGCAGGTGATGCTGCTTATGCTGGAGGAAATGTTTATTGTGCTACGAAAGCTGCTGTGAAAGCTCTTTCTGACGGACTGCGTATCGATGTTGCACACACAGCTGTGCGTGTTACAAACGTTAAGCCCGGGCTGGTTGAAACCAATTTTAGTGTTGTCCGATTCCATGGCAATCAGGAGAAGGCCGACAATGTATATAAAGGAGTTCAGCCCCTTACCGGCGATGATATAGCTGATGTTGCATTCTATGCAGCAAGTGCTCCTGAGCATGTGCAGATTGCTGAAGTGCTTGTTCTTGCTACGCATCAGGCCAACGGTACGGTCATCGACCGTAATCCTGACAGGGTGGAGCATCTTTCATAATGAGCCGGTTGGTGTACAGTGCTGGCCCATCACGCCTGTATGCTGTTTGCAATGTACTTGAATAGAGGTTTCATTTGGCCTGTTAGTTTGTAGGCAATACAATCCGTGACAGATTTACTGTATTACATAAACGAAAGAGGGACAAACCGTTTAGGCTTGTCCCTCTTTCGTTTATTGTCTATATTTCAAAATATAACATCATGTCTTTTTATTTGGCATCCTTGTTTTTGTCGCCTTCAGACATTTGTTTCCGCATAGTTATTTTACTGCATATTTTTTCTTGTTGATGATGTAAACACCTCTTGTCATACCGTCAAGTGCATGGCCTGCCTTTACGTTGGAGCGGATTTTTTGTCCGGCAATATTATATACATCAACATTATCGTTTGCGCCGTTGGTTATGCTTTCGATACCGGTTGACACTGTGTTTTTGTATAGACATACAGCTGTCTGTTGGCTGCTGGCCTTGTAGCAGGCAAAGCGCGGCTGCATTTTGTTGTAATTGATAAATCTGTCAGGATAGGCTTTGTTGCCTATTTCCGTGTTGCCGTTGCTTATGCTTATTTCCCACAATGCGTTGTCCGTGTCAGCGTCGGTCTTGTTTCCCAGTTTATTATCACTGCTGTTCAGAGACAGATAGACGTTTTCGGTAGCATCATAGAATGTATAGTATCCGTTGGATGTTCCGAGGATAAGCTGGTAAGGCTTGCCGTCCTTGTTGACTTCTGTAGTTATCTGATTGTCTGATATGCTCACTGTTGCGCTGTTTCTTATGTTATTTCCGCTTTCAGCCAATGCAGTTCCTGCCTCTTCACACACGATGATATAGCCGTATCCCACAGTGAGGTCATCGGCAGACATAACCTTTTTGTAAGTCTGTTCGCCTTCTATCGGGTCTGGATCAGGATCTGGGTCTGGGTCCGGATCCGGGTCGGGAGTTGTTCCTGTTTCAGGTTCAACGTAGTTGTCGTAACTGAAACTGTCTGCGGTGTTGTTGCCCCATACATATTGTTCAAGTCCCGGATAGTCGACATAAGGATTTCTGTTCTGTTGGAATCCGTACACGGCATTGTTTCTGTCTATCTCCTTTTGGCTCACAGGATCTTCCGCAGCCCATTTCAGCAGCATCTTCAATGCCCATTCGGTCAATGCCGGATACTTGTTGTGGGCCAGCATGTCGCTGTTCCAGGTTGATACATACTCTTCATAGCACGTAACCATATAGAAGTATATGCGTGCGAAGTCGCCTTTGTATTCGTCGTTTGGTTCAAATACAATGCCGCTGTATCCGCTGACAGACGAAGGGCCTAGTTTGCTGAAGCCTCCTGCTGATGTGTATGACGGGCTGTCTGTTTCGCCAAAAGGATAGTTGCTTCGTCTTCCGTTGACGTATCCGTCGGTCGGTACGAGATGAACGAGGTCGGTATACATCGGCCTGGCATCATTAAACCAACTTTTGGGCATAGAGTGCTCGCGGTTATATACATCGCCTTCATTTTTATAGTTTCCAGCCTGGTCGGAGCCGAAAGTAAAGTTTGTGATACTTGAATACATATCCCATACTTTTCCGTCGTTGCGTACGTCTGTTGTTCTGAAGCAGTCCCACAGAGCGTCGTATGACAATTCCTTGTGGTTTCTGATAATTTCAGAAAGCGCTGTTTTCAGTTCACTTCCTTTCTTGCCGTCAGCGTTCTTGTAGTAAGTTCCGCTGTTGTTGGGGCCTTGCGCAAACAGTTGAGTCAGCATCAAGATCAGGCTGTTCAGCACGACCGTTCTTTTAAGGTTGATCATATTTTAAGTTTTATGTTTATTTTATAAAAGCCAAAAGATATTATTTGCAGGTTTTCTTGCCTCTCTTTTCCCATTCTATAATACCTCCGTCAAGGTCTATCACCTTGTATCCTTCTTTAGCCAGAAGTTGGGCTGCGTCAGCGCTTCTTCTTCCGCTTCGGCAGTAAACTGCAACAGGTTTGTCCTTTTTCAGTATCTTGCGTGCCTTTGTCATAAAGTCTGGTTGCAGTTTGTCGATGTTAATAACACTGTCGGCATCGATGTGTGCCTCGTTAAACTCTTCTGCTGTCCTTACGTCAAGCAATTGTACGCTGTCTGAAGAAATGACAGTTTCAAATTCATTGGCGTCAACAGTCTTGAAGTTTTGTTGTCCGCAGCTGAACAAGCTGCCTGAAACTAACGTCATGATTGATAAAATTAATCTGTTCATAAAATAAGAAATATTCCGCAAATATACTTATTTTGACTCAAACAGAAAATGCCTGCCAAGGATTTTCATATAATTTTATCATATTGGCAGGTTGGCTGTTATTGTTCCTTTGGTAATAAATATTTATACTGACAGAATGAAAAAGGTTGTTATCAGTCTGGCTGTTTCAATGCAAATCTTACCACCAAAGGCAGATGGTCACTGTAGCCGTTGCGGTATTTCCATGCTCTGTATGTGCGGTATGGCTGCACTCCGCTGTATTTTTCATCAGTCTCAAGCATGAAAGCCTGGTCGTTTATTCTTCCGAAAACCTTCATGTCATAAAGCCTTTGGCTCACCATAATATGGTCAATGCTGTTCCACTCGCCTTTATATTTGTATGTCGCTTTAGCTCCGTTGCTGCCTTTAGCGTCATGTGAGGCGTTTTTCATTCCATGAAGCTGCAGTTGCATAAGTGCCTTGCTGTCAGCATAGTCATTAAAGTCGCCGGCAATTATAATGTTTGGGTCACTGCCGGCAAGACGTATTGAGTCGATAGCTCCGCATAATGTCTTGGCGATAAGCATTCTGTGTGGGCGTGTAGGCTTTTCGCCTCCATAGCGGCTTGGCGCATGAACTACGAATATATGCAGCGTGTCATCGGTTATAATTCTTCCTGCCACATACAGTATGTCGCGTGTCGGCCTCATTCCCTCCATCGGTTTTATGCGTAGCGGATAGTGCCGTATTGGCTGAAAATGCATGGGGTCGTATATTAAGGCTACGTCTATTCCTCTTTCGTCAGGCGAGTTGGTCACTAAATATTCGTAATTTGCGTTGCGTAGCAGTGAGCGTTTGGTAAGATCTCGCATAACACTGTCGTTTTCAACCTCACATAATGCAACGAGGTCGGGCAGATGCCAGTCTTTGCCGTCCATTCCGCATGATATGATTGCCTTTGAGATATTGTTCAGCTTATTCCAATATTTTCGTTCTGTCCACTTGCGGTCTCCTTCAGGAGTGAATTCGATGTCGTTTTTCAGACAGTCGTGTCTGAAGTCAAAAAGATTCTCACAGTTAAATTCCACAAATGTGAGAAAAGCCGTTAGAAAAAGAAATGTGTTCATGATATTAGTCGTTGTCAGGTTATTAGCTTTGGTCGTTTTTGGCAGGAAGGCATATCTGCCGTGAGTTGTTGCCCTATGTCTTATTATCTGTCTATGGCAATGTCCTGTCTTACGTTGTCGCGTATCTTTGTTAGATATTCTTTCATGCCTTTGGCGTCTTTGTTGTCAATTATCTCGAGCAGCCGTTTCAGTTCAGTCCTTATCTGTTCCACCTGTTCTGATGTGTACGGATTGAACAGTATTTCCTGTAACAGAAAATCGTCTTCGTTGAGTACACCTTTGGCAATGTTCATATGGCGTTTGAACGTTGTTCCGGGAGCGTCTTGATGCTTCATGACTGCCGCAAAAACAAATGTGCTGACGAAAGGAATGCTCAGTGAGTAGGCGACTGTCTTGTCGTGTTCTTCAAAAGAATACTCATATATGTTGAGGCCGAGCCGGCTGTACAGATCTTTAAAGAAGATTCGTCCCATGTAGTCGCCTTCGCTTATTATTATGGCGTTTTCATGGCTCAACTGGTTCAGGTTGGCAAATGTTGGTCCGAACATAGGATGAGTGGACACGTAGCGATGTCCGCAGTGTTCATAGAAGTCTTTCAGGCCGGTCTTTACAGACGAGATGTCGCTTATTATGCAGTCGGCCGGCAGATGCGGCATAACTTCTTTGAATGCCGATATGGTGTATTTTACTGTAACGGCATTGATCACAAGTTCCGGACGAAATTCGTCAATCTCATCAAGTGCAGTAAAGCGCAATGTGTTGTAAGTAAATCTCAACCGTTCGGGATTCTTTTCATATACTGCGGTTTCGTGCTCAAAACTGAGTAAATCGAGAAAGAAGCTTCCCATTTTGCCTGCGCCTAGTACAAGTATTCTCATGTTTTTCGTATTTTGGTATAAGCAGGCGGTCTGCACGCGCCATCATCAGTTTTATGAATGGCGCGTGCGTTCCGTATACTTATATTATTGGTTTATAATCTCTATTTGTTGTCTTACCGACTCTTCGTGAACAGCTTCAAAAATCGTCTTGATGAAATTTGGGTCCATTCCGCATAGTGAGCCTTGTGCACCTCGTTTATTCAGAATTTCGTTGTAGCGAGACGTCTGCAGAACGGTCATGTTATGTTCCTTCTTGTAATGTCCTATTTCACGGCACACTCTCATCCTTTTTGACAGAAGTTCCATAAGCTGATTGTCGAGGTCGTCAATCTGTTTGCGCAGCGCGCTGATTCCTTCAGTTGTTACGCTTTGGTCACGAATAACGAGAAGTCCCAGTATATAGTCAAGAATGTCGGGAGTTATCTGCTGCTTTGCATCGCTCCATGCCTTGTCCGGGTCACAGTGGCATTCGATAATCAGACCGTCAAAACCCAGATCCATGGCCTGCTGGCACAGGGGGGCTATAAGTCCACGCCGTCCGCCGATATGGCTTGGGTCGCAGAATATAGGCAGTTCGGGTATGCGTCGGCGCAGCTCGATAGGAATTTGCCACATGGGCAGATTGCGGTAAATCTTTTTGTCATAGCTTGAGAATCCGCGGTGTATGGCTGCGATGCGCTTTACGCCGGCCTGATTGATGCGTTCCATGGCTCCAATCCATAGCTCAAGGTCAGGATTTACAGGATTTTTTACAAGTACGGGTATGTCAACACCTTGCAGACTGTCTGCAATGGCCTGCATGGCAAAAGGATTGGCTGACGTGCGCGCACCTACCCACAGGATGTCGATGTCATATTTAAGGGCCAGTTCAACATGCTCGGGTGTTGCCACTTCTGTAGAAGTTAGCATGCCTGTTTCTTCCTTAACCCTTTTCAGCCACGGCAGAGCGGCCTCACCGTTGCCCTCGAAGCCTCCGGGCTTTGTGCGTGGCTTCCACACACCGGCACGGAATATATGGCAGCCTTTGTAAGCCAGCTGGCGTGCTGTCTCTATAACCTGTTCTTCTGTTTCTGCTGAACATGGGCCTGCTATTACGGTAAGTTTTTCGTTGTCGCTGGGAAGGTTCAGCGGTAGTAAATCAAGTTCCATAATTGTATTTTCTTTTATTTGTTGTTTCGAATGTTAGTAAGTATCATTTCTGCTTCATGCCCTTTATGCGGCTGAGAGCCTCCTCAATCTTGTCGTCTTTTGCACACAGCGATATGCGTATATATCTTTCGCCGTTGCTCCCGAATATAAATCCCGGCGTGATGAACACTCTTGCCTCATGCAATACACGTTCTGTGAGTTCCTCTGCATCGTTATATTTCTCAGGAATTTTGCCCCACAGGAACATTCCGACCTGTTTGGGGTCGAATGTGCAGCCGAGTTCTTTCATTATTTGTTCGGCTGTGTCGCGCCTTCTTCTGTATGTCGTTATGTTTGCCTGGCGGTGCCATTCGTCGCTGTTGTTATAAGCTTCAGCGGCGGCAAGCTGTATTCCGCGGAATGTTCCCGAGTCAATGTTGCTCTTTATTTTGAGAATCCATTCGATAAAACGGCTGTTTGATGCACACATGCCGACGCGCCATCCCGGCATGTTATGACTCTTGCTCATGGAGTTGAACTCTATGCAGCAGTCTTTTGCCTCAGGAATTTGCAGCAGCGACAATGGTTTCTCGTTTAGAATGAACGAGTATGGGTTGTCATTCACCACAACTATTGAATGTCTTTTTGCAAAGTCTACAAGTTTGCGGTATGTATCCTCCTGCGCATTTGCTCCTGTAGGCATGTTTGGATAGTTGGTCCACATCAGTTTCACATTGCTCAGGTCCGTTTTCTCAAGCTCATCAAAGTCAGGCTGCCATCCGTTGTCTTCACGCAGATTATAGTTGACCACCTTTGCGCCAAGTATTTTGCTGAGCGAAGTGTAGGTTGGGTATCCGGGATTAGGCACCAGCACCGCATCGCCGGGATTGACAAAGGCAAGCGTTACGTGCAGTATGCCTTCCTTTGAGCCTATGAGCGGCTGTATTTCTTTCTGAGGGTCAAGCTCAACATTGTACCAGCGTTTGTAAAATCCGGCCATGGCCTCACGCAGTTCCGGCGTTCCCATTGTGGGCTGGTAGCCATGTGAACCGTCCTGTCGTGCCACTTCGCACAGTTTGTTTATCGCGGCTTCAGACGGCGGCATGTCCGGACTGCCTATTGCCAGGCTTATTATGTCCTTGCCTTCGGCGTTAAGCCTTGCCACCTCTTTCAGCTTGCGGCTGAAGTAATATTCGCTTACAGCCGAAACTCTTTCTGCCGGCTTTATGTTATGGTTTGGGTTGTTTTCCGTCATCTTGGTATTCTCCTAAAATTTTAAGTTCCTTTGTCAGCGGCATTATTGCGTCTATGCTTTGGCGATAGCGGGTCAGCTGGTTAAATGCGAGGTCAACATAGAACATATATTCCCATTCGTGGCCGATGATAGGCAGCGACTGTATTTTTGTCAGGTTGATTTTGTAGAACGAGAAGATGCTGAGCACCTGTGAAAGGCTGCCTTCCTCGTGAGGCAGAGAGAAAACAATACTTGCCTTGTTTGTCTGCTCAAGCGGGCGCAGAAAGTCGGCTTTGTTAGGATTGCTTACAACCAGGAATCTTGTGAAGTTGTGCTTGTTGTCCTCAATAGATTCCTGCAGGATTTTCATTCCATAAAGGCGTGCGGCGTTAGCGTTGCATATTGCTGCCCATCCCTTGCATTTGTTCTCAGAGATAAACTTTGCTGCTCCGGCCGTATCTTGAGCTTCTACAGCTTTCATTTCTGGATGTCCGGCAAGAAATCCGCGGCACTGCATAAGTGCGACGGGGTGGGAGTGTACCTCGGTTATCGTTTCCCATGAGTCTTCCGGCAGACAGCATATGCTGTGCTCAATGTGCAGTTTGTGCTCGCCGACGATGGTTGTTCCCGAGTCGCGCAGCAGTTCATAGTTGTGGAGCAGTGAACCTGCTATGGTGTTCTCTATTGCAAGCATGCCTATCACCGTAGGGTCGTGCTTTATGTTCTCAAACACTTGTTCAAACGTCGAGCAGCATATCAGCTGTATTTGTTCGTCCTTGAAATACTGATGTGCTGCAATGTCGTGAAACGACCCGATTGAACCCTGTATTGCTATTCTCTTCATGTTTATTTATTATTTTCTTTATAATGAAAAATCCCGCCTCATTGTTATGAAGCGGGACTTGTTTGTATCTTTCTTAAAAGATTGTCTTGTCATAAGTTGAAATCTACACGCAACTTCCCGCTTCACAATTCCTTGCAAAGTAAAAATAAAAGTAAAAGAAAGATGCGTATAAATTATTTCTCATTTTTGATATATTTTCTTATTTGCTTGCAAAAGTATAATATTTAAATGACACCTACAAACATTTTATATTAAAATTTTGTTATAAGGTTTCATTTTTGCTCTTATATTATTATAATAATGTCTTATTGTATATCAGAACACTCCGTATGGATCCATAGACTTGTATTTCTCCTTCACTTTGTTTTCTATTCCTTCTTCGTCGTTGTTCTCGGGCAGCTGTGCCGTCAGTTCTTTGGCGTGTTCAATGTCTTCGTTTCCGCCTTTCTCGTCGCCTGTTGCAAGCCGCAGTTCTCCGCGTTCGCGGTATGCATCGATGTTGAACGGATTGGCATCGGTCACTTTTGTATAGTAATCTTTTGCTGCGTCGGTGTTGCCTTTAGCCCGTTCAATTCTGGCTTTCAGCATCATAACGTCTTCGTTGTCCTCGGTGTGTTCAAGAAGCCATGTGGCGTCTTCGTCAGCCTCGTCAGTGTCGCCGTTTTTCAGTAATGTCTCTCCGCGCAGCAGGTAGGCGTCGCCATAATCCTCTTTAAGAGATATTGCCTTGGTCAGCATTGCCACGGCGTTGGTAACGTCCTCCTGTCCGATGCACGCCCTTGCATAAAGATACATCACTTCGGCTGTCTTGTCGTCAATGAGCATTGCCTTTTCGCATGCCCCGGCCATGGCTCCGTAGTCTTCCATCATATATGCCACGTTGGCCATGCGGATAAATATCTGCTGATTGTCAGGTTGTGCCTCGGCCAGTTTCTGCAGCTGTTCGTAGGCCAGCGTAAGTTCGCCGGTGCGTATGTATGCCTGCGACAGATAGTCGTGTATCTCGAGATCGTCCTGCATCTGCAGGGCATGGGTGAAGCATCTTATTGCAAATTCGGCCTGACCGGCACGCAGTGCACGCACGCCGTCGTATTTCAACACGTCGAAGTTTTTAGCCTCTTCGGCCTTTTTCTTTTCTTCCGGCTTTTCTTCTTTACTGCCGAACAGAGCTTTGAAGAATTTCATATTTTAGTATGGTGTTTGTTGTTTTTTATGATATTAATTTAGTGTGCCGGATGCCATGCGCCCGTTTTTTTTAGTCGTTGCATGTCAGGCGCGGCATCATGCGGCGTTAATTGTGCAAATATACTAATTTGTGATGATATCTGCAAATAAAACGTCAATGTTTGTCTATGCCGACGGCGGCTTGTCTTGAGTCGTGTTTTTCTGTCCATGCATTGCCCCGTATGAGTATAGGCTTTTACTTCGTATAGCTGCAATATGTCTGACTAAGAATGAATTAGAGTTAATTATGATGAAAAAAGGCAGTATTATTTTGAGTTTTCATGCTTACGGATTAATTTTGCCTGTGATGAAAAAGTTGTTGATTATATTGTTTTTATGTGTGTCGGCAGTTTCTGTTTATGCTCAGGAAGACACACGGCACATAGCTGTTACCGACACGATTGGCGGCTCTGATATGATGCCGCAGAACGAAATAATTGGTTCGGCTGACGGTCCTACCCATGTTTATCTGCATGACGGCGACTTCGGCGTAGGCATGCCGCAGACCGACTCGCTCCACCTTCCTGCTTTCGATTCGTTTGGGCGTATGTATGTAAACATGTATCCGCTCGACTGGTGCGGCGCATATAACTGGGATTTGCACAAAGGACTTAATGTTAACCTTGGTGCATCAGTGTTTGCCTCGTTCGGCAAAGGCGCATGGCGTGGTTCGGGTTTTGGGCAGAACATAGCCGCAATGTATGCCATACCGGTGAACAACAAATTGTCGATAGCCGTTGGCGGATATCTCAATCATCTTTATTGGACAAGCGACTCATACATGGATGCAGGGCTCAACGCCGTGATAGGCTATAAGTTTGACGAGCATTGGGAAGGTTATATCTACGGACAAAAGTCGCTTTCTAACAAGCGCATGCCTTATCCTCTTTATGATATAGGCAATATTGGCGACCGTATAGGCGCAGCTGTAAAATATAACTTCAGTCCGAGCTTCAGCATTCAAGTGGCTGTCGAAGGACGGACGATGAAGTAAATGATACAGACTTTTTTGTTATGAATGGCAATTCTATGTTTGAGTTGTCATTATTTTAGTTGTAGTGTACGTCTATTTAAGGAAATCCTGTAAATTATAATTTAAATAATCAATAGTAAAATCGATATGGAATATAAGGATTTGATGTTTGAAGTGAATACTACTGTTGGAAAGATAGAAAGAAAGAAGAATGGTTTTAATCTCTTTCTGTCAATGTTCAATTGGTATAACGAGAAATATTTGCATTCAAGTTTTATAAGTATGATGTTATCACTTGATGAAAGATATCTCAAGCTGTTCATTGAGGAAATAAAAAAGAATGATGATAAAGGTAATTTTTGTGTTGAGGATTTTTGTAAATGCGATGTCTTCCCCAATATAAATGATCACGCAGAAAAACTAAATATAGATATTTTGATTACTTCAAAGACAACAAATAAGGTAATTATCATCGAGAACAAAACATTTGCAAAAGACAGAATAGTAGATGGTAACCCACAGCTTTTAGGTTATGGGAAGAAGATTATAGAATCAGCAGAATTCGAAAATATTAGGGATGAGAAAGACATTTATTACGTGTATCTGAGTCTTAGAGGTGTGTTCCCTTCTGAAAAAGAAGAGTTTAAGGATAAGAATTTGATAACAATAAGCTATGATGTCAACATAAGAAACTGGATTAAAAAATGTAGTGGGTTAGAAACAGATGGCTTTAAGAAGAGTTTGATGCAACAATATCTTGATATGATTGATTTTGCTCTACCTGATATAAAAGACATTCTTTATTTAAAAAGATTGGTTGCAGGAAATCTTGACGAATTATTTCGTATGTATACTTCTAACGAAAATAAAGATGCATCTTTTAAAGATGCAATGAAACATGTGATGTGGCATACAATAGATGATTTTATTACTGATTTGATTAATAAAATGAAATGCATAGAAGGCATCACCTTTAATATTCCCATATCTAATGGAGAATATCAAATCAATAAGACAGATTTGCATCAAAAAATCACTCGAATGGCTCACAATCAGATAGGTAAAGCAGATGTTCAGTTTAATTATAAAGGTGAATCTTACAATATATGCTTTAGTAGTAAGGGCATAGAGCTGAGTATTGATGATGAAAAATCAAAAGAGATAGATTATTTAAGCGGAATCAACTTCTGTAATTTTAAATGTCGAGAAACTTTTGATATGATAAACAAAGACGAAGCTAATATAGAGATAGAAAAGGTAATTGATAAGATAAAATCAAAATTAAATATTACGGAATAATGATTGATGATTTTATTTTAAATAAAAACGTACTGAAATACTAAAAATAAACGGCTGAGTTTTGCATAAAAACTCGGCCGTTTTCGGTTAAAAAGTGACCGAGTTACGATGCGTAAACCTATGGTTAATGATCTGAAAGTATAAATGCTGTTTTTGCTTAAAT
>ENA-OPIW01000055-OPIW01000055.1-human-gut-metagenome-genome-assembly--contig:-NODE-55-length-15451-cov-2.173434_pt1 | contig 15451 bp, 13 predicted proteins | sample MGYA00241412_ERZ501654 | MGnify/ENA primary metagenome ERZ501654 (study PRJEB25962, sample SAMEA2042374) | human gut metagenome | biome: human gut; feature: human-associated habitat; material: faeces... | reverse complement strand
CATGACGCAGTTATTCGCCAAATAGTGCTATTTGCTCATTTTTTGCAAGCAAGTGCGTATAATCTCCTCTGTGCCGTGGCACGTCTTGCTTGCTTCGGTTGCCATGCGCACGGCTTCGGTTTTTGAAATTCCGAGGCTTTCGAGGGCAAATACGGCGTCTGCAATATCCTCGCCCGTAACCGCGTCCCGATGATCGTTGAAAAGCGTGATGTCGTCGGCAACTTGATCGCGCAAGCTCAATATGATGAGTTCCGCCGTCTTTTTCCCTAACCCCTTGATTTTGCAAAGAGTTTTGCTGTCACCGCTTGCAATCGCAACCGTCAAAGTTTTCAGATCGTAGCCGCCCAAAATCTGCATTGCCATTTTCGGACCTATACCGCTGATTTCGATAAGGCGCAAGAACAGTTTTTTCTCTTCCAAGCGCGAAAAGCCGTACAACGACATCTCGTCCTCTCTGACGTAAAGATATGTGTAAATCTTGACTATTTCGCCCATATCGATGTCCGTGAGCGTGTTGCCGCTTACGCCGATTTCATAACCTATGCCGTTGTTGTCCACAACGATTGACGTGAACGTTTTGTCCACGATTTTGCCTTGAATGTAGCTATACATATTTCACCTTTTGGGTTTTACGTTATGTTTACTGCACCTTGAAAGTGCCGATCATTCTGCTTGTTTGCGCGTGGCATATCGCAACCGCCAAAGCGTCTGCGGCGTCGTCGGGGCGCGGTACGCTTTTCAGGCGCAACAAAACCTGCACCATATGTTGCATTTGGATTTTGTCCGCTCCGCCGTAACCCGTAACAGCTTGTTTGATTTGGTTGGGGGTGTATTCGTACACCTCTTTGCCAAGGCTCTTCACCGCCGTGAGCAAAATCACGCCTCTTGCCTCCGCGACGGGAATACCCGTGGTTATGTTTTTTGAGAAAAACAGTTCCTCTATGGACACGTTGTCGGGCTTATAGGTGTCGATAAGCTCCTTTACGCCGTCTTCGAGTTGGAGCAACCTTTCGGGCAAAGTGCACTCTTTGGGCGTGGTGACAACTCCGTAATCGATTACGGAATAGTTGCCTTTTTCTGAATTAATCACCCCGTATCCCATTGTGGCAAGTCCGGGATCGATGCCCAAAATTATCATTTCAGCTCCTGGAATAAATCGAGTTCTCGTTGGTGTCGTCAAAGAGCAACGCTTTGCCCAAAAGCGGAAGCGTGCCGGTTTCGGTAAGCTTTTCGCCACACTTCACACGGCGTTCTCCGCAAGTGAGAATGTAGCCGTTTTCACTCTTGTACGCATGCTCGACTTTTGCCTTTCTCTCTCCCGAAACGTCGTAACAATCGCTTGCCCAGCCGACGTAAACGTCTTGCCCGATATACGATTTTACCACTTTGCCGTCAAGGTGCGAAAGGTCGATTTCAAATCCGTCCTCCGTGGTTGCAACAAGTTTGCCGTCCGCAATTTCCAGCCTCGCTTTTTCAAAGGCGTAGTCCTCGTCAAACGCCTGCGCCGCCCATATATTCGACGGATTTTGCAAGATTTGTTCGAGCGTGCCTATTTGCTTGATTTGACGATAGTGCGTCACGACGATTCTGTCCGCAATCGAAATTGCCTCGTCCTTGTCGCGTGTTGCGAAAATCACTATTTTGCCTTCTTTTGCAAAATCTTGGAGAGCCGGAGCAACCTCTTGCCAAAGCGTCTTTGCATCTTCTTTTTTAAGTCCTCTCGTAATATCGTCAACGAGCGCAACTTTGAAATCGCGCAAAAACAGCCTTGCTATCGCCAAACGCTTTTTGTCTATCGAATCGAGTTTTCTCGCCTTGAAATACAGCGAAGCGGTTATGCCGACTTTTTCCGCCGCCGCTTTGACTCTCTTGTCGATTTCGTCTTTGTTCGCTCCTCTTATTTTGAGAGGATAGGCAAGATTATAATAGCAGGAACGGTTTGCAAACAACGCCAGATCGTCGAAAATCATAATCACGTCGTCGGGCTTTTTCGCAAGCGGTTCACCGTCGAAAAGCACTTTGCCTTCCGAATCGGTCACACCTGCGACAACCTTCAAAAACGTGGTTTTGCCGCTCAACTCGTCACCGAGAAGAGCGACAATTTCTCCGTCGTTTATAGTCATATCCACGGGAGCGAAAACTCTCGCTCCGTAAATATACTGTTTGCTTACGCCGTCTAATTTTATCATTTTCAGATGATGTATTTCGTCAATTTTTTCGGAGCGTTTGCAAGCTCTTCTTTCTTCTGTTCGTAACCCTTTCTGTCAAACATAGCATAGGTTGCGTTTTTGCCCTCTTCGACGCCCGGTTGATTGAATGTGTCGATGTTGAGCATCTTGCCGCAGTATGCGGTTTCGAGTTGGAAAAACATCAAAAGTTGACCGATTGTGTTTGCGTTGACTTCGTCGAGCATAATGGTGCGATTCATATGTTTGGAGCGAGTGAGCGCATATTCGGTTGCTTCTCTTTCGGTGTTGATAAGCTCGCCCATCGTATGTCCGCAAAGGAAGTTTACATCCGCAAATTCCTCCGCGCCGTTTGCGATGACCACGTCGCCTCTGTATTTCTTCACGCCGATGAAAGTCACGACTTTGTCGAACGGACCTTCGGTGTAAAGTTGCACTTGCGAGTGTTGGTCGGTCACGCCGAGCGACTTGACGGGGGTTTGTCCCTTGTGCACCACGTTGCCGTCAAAGTCGACAGCTTTGCCGAGACTTTCGCCCCAAAGTTGACAATACCAGTCCGCCATAAGTTTGAGACTGTCCGCATAAGGCATCATAACAGAGATGTTTTTGCCTTTTTGCTCCATTGCGATATATTGGAGCGTTGCCGCCATAAGAGCGGGGTTTTTGTAGGGATTTGAGGAGTTGCACGCTTTGTCCATCTCCGCCGCGCCTCTCAAAAGTCCGATAATATCGATGCCGAGCACCGCCGCCGGAAGAAGTCCCACGGGGCAAAGTTCGCTGAAACGTCCGCCAACTCCGTCGGGGATATAATAGGTCTTAAATCCTTCTTTCTTTGCAAGTTTTATGAGGTTGCCCTTGCTCTGGGAAGTGGTTGCGATGATGTGTTTTGCCCAATCGTCGCCACATCTCTTTTTGAGAATGTCGGTGATGATAAGGTATTGGCTCATTGTTTCCGACGTTGCGCCGCTCTTTGTGATGACGTTGAACATGGTTTTTTCCACGTCGATGACGTCCAAAAGCGCAAGCATACGTTCGGGGTCTACGTTGTCCTCAACGTAGAATTTTACGCCGCGTTTTTTTGCGTCGAGGTCGTTGTATCTGAAATGACAAAGCGCGTTGAACACAGCCATAGGGCCGAGTGCGCTGCCGCCGATGCCCAAAACCACAAAGTTGTCGTAATGCGCTCTCACTTCCGCCGCCGTGTAGATGATATCTCTCACGATTTCTTCTTGATTGTACGGAAGTTCCGACCAACCCATCCAGCCGGTGCCGCGATTCTTTTCGAAATAAGCGTAGCTGTCGCCTGCCTTGTCAAGCACGGCTTCTATTTCTTTTTCGGTGATGCCTTGCTCGCCGATCGAGGATTCCATCATATTGTTGAAATCAAACTTGATTTGCATATCTTTATGCCTCCAAAATGTTTTTAAGGTATTCAACCGATTCCTTGACTTCGTCAATCGAATCGTAATTTCCGGCGTATTGTTCGATGATGAGCGGTCCGTCGTAGCCGACGTCTTTGAGCCTTGCCACAAGCTCCTTAAAAGGAAACTCGCCTTTGCCGACCATCACTATTTTGCCGTCCTTGACGTCGCTGACGTGCACGTTTGTAAGCGTGCCGCCCATCACGTCTATATACTCCCGCCAATCGTAGCCCGAAAGCCTTGCTTGCTTTATGTCGAGCACCGTGCCGATATTTTGCGCGTACGGTTTCATTTGTCTAAAAAATTCGGGCGAATCGAAAGTTGCCCAATGCACGTTTTCAAGGCAAAGTTTTATACCGTATTCGCTTGCGATATCTCCGAGTTTGCTCATCCTGTCGCCCACGAATTTCGGGTCGATATACACGCTTTGTTTCAGCCTTGCCTGAGCGTGAAAAGTGTACGCCCTCGCGCCTATCGTTTTGCCCACGTCAAGCACCGAGCGAAATATGCTTTCGGCATCGGAGTACGTCCTTGGCACTTTGTTGAAAAGTTGCGGCTCGAACTGCGTGTTGAGCGAATGGACGGAATATACGTCAAAATCGCCCTTGCGTTGTTTTAGCAATTGCGCAAAGGCGGACGTATACTCATAAAAAGTGGTAAGGAACACCTCGCAGGTGTCCCCTCCACAGCGTTGAATGACCGAGAACGAGTCCTCGGTCAATACTTTTGAAAAAAACGTTGCTGTCGAAATGCCGACTTTCATTTATTCTTCTTCGCCCTCTACTTCTTCTTCGTAGACGTTGGGCGTGCCTTTTTTGTCTTTGCCCCAAATGTCTTTTTGCTTTCTCATCTGTCCGAGAAGTCTGGGAATAACCTCGTCGAGATTGTCGAACGGAGAGTCGCTCATTGCGCTTGCACGGTAGGAAATACCTTTGCTTGTGACGACCATATCGGTGGTGTAATCGCCGTTTTCATACGTCACGGTGAATTTCACTTCCGCATTCTCGTCCTCGAAACGTCTTTCGAGTTTCGCGCACTTTTTCTCGGTGATTGCCTTGAGTGAATCACTTGGATTGTAGTTCTTGCCAAAAATTTCGATTCTCATAAAGTAACCTCCAAAGTTCTTTGTGCCTTTATTATAGCAAGTATAAAAATAAATTTCAATACTTGGCTATTATTTTAATTGATATTTAATCGTATCTTGTAGCGGCAGAAGTTTATTTGTTGCTTTCAAACACCAGGTTGTTTCCGTCGAAGTCTATTTTCACTTTGTCGCCCGACGAGATTTCCGCTCTGATAAGTTTTTCACTGAGCTTGTCCTCGACAAGTCTTTGGAGCGTTCTTCTCAACGGTCTTGCGCCGTATTCGGCGTCGTAGCCTTCGCTTACGATATAATCCTTTGCGCTTTGCGTTATCGTCACCGATATATCCTTGCTTTCCAAGCGTTTTTCAAGAGACGCAAACATCAAATCGGCAATTTTGAGAAGACTTGCCTTGTCGAGTTTTTTGAACACGACGATTTCGTCTATACGATTGATGATTTCGGGTTTCATTGCGCCTTTGAGTGCTTGCACGTGGCTTTGACGCACTCTTTCGCTTTCGTTTTCAACCGCTTTTTCGCTTGCGAATCCCAACGTGCGTTGCGGCGCAGACGCTTCTTTTGCGCCGATGTTGGAAGTAAGAATCACCACCGTGTTTTTGAAACTTACAGTGCGGCCGTGACTGTCCGTGAGTATGCCGTCCTCCAAAATTTGCAACAAGATGTTGAAAATGTCGGGATGTCCTTTTTCGATTTCATCGAAAAGCACAACCGAATACGGCTTTCTGCGCACCTTTTCGGTGAGCTGTCCGCCCTCTTCGAAGCCTACCAGTCCCGGGGCGGAGCCTATGAGCCTCGACACGCTGTCCTTTTCCATATACTCGCTCATATCCACGCGGATAAGCAAATCTTCGTCGCCGAAAAGCGCACTAGCGAGTGCCTTTGCAAGTTCGGTTTTACCGACGCCCGTCGGGCCGAGGAAAATGAACGAACCTATGGGGCGTTTGGGGTCTTTCAACCCCGCTCTTGCTCTCTTCACCGCCTTTGCAACGGCAGAGCAAGCCTCGTCTTGTCCGATAACTTTGGATTGCAATGTTTTTTCGAGATTGACGAGTTTTTCGCTCTCGCCCTCTGTTATTCGCCTTACGGGAATGCCCGTCCAGTTGCCCACGACTTCGGCAATTTCGTCCTCGCCTATGGACAAATCGGTGTTTTTACATTTCTCTTTCCACTCGATTTCGGCTTTTTCTTTTTGCTCGATATAATCGTCGCGAAGTGCCTTGTATTTTCCGCAAAGTTCGTAGTTTTCTCTGCGTTTTGCCTCGCTCAAATCGAGTTCGGCTTGCTTGATTTTGTTTTCCAAATCGCGAATTTCGCCGGGAGTGGTAAAGGAAAAAATCTTCTTTCTCGACGCCGCCTCGTCGATAAGGTCTATCGCCTTGTCTGGAAGGAATCTGTCCGCAACGTATCTGTCCGACAAAATCGCCGCCGAAGATATCGCTTCGTCTGTTATCGTAACGCCGTGATGCGCCTCGTATTTCGGCTTCAATCCCTGCAAAATTTCAATGGTGTCGCTCACGCTGGGCTCTTCCACCAAAACAGGCTGAAATCGTCGTTCTAACGCACTGTCTTGCTCAAATTGTTTGCGATATTCTTCAAGCGTGGTCGCGCCTATCGTCTGCAATTCGCCCCTTGCGAGCATGGGCTTCAATATGTTTGCTATGTCCAGACCGCCCTCGCTCGAACCCGCTTTGAGTATGGTGTGAATTTCGTCTATGAAAAGAAGCACGTTGCCCCTTTGCTTTATGCCGTTGAGAGTGGCTTTGAGTCTTTCTTCGAAGTCGCCTCTGTATCGCGTGCCGGCAACGAGCGAGGTAAGGTCGAGCGAAAACACGATTTTGCCCCTCAACGCGTCGGGAACGTCGCCTGCCACTATTCGTTGAGCAAGTCCGTCTATAACCGCGCTTTTGCCCACGCCCGGCTCGCCTATGAGCACGGGATTGTTTTTCGTCCTGCGACAAAGCACCTGAATGACTCTTTCGGTTTCCTTGCCCCTTCCGATGACGGGATCGAGCTTGCCGTCGCGCGCTTTTTGCGTCAAATCCGTGCCGAATTTAGACAAGTCGAAATCGTCTTCGTTTTTGCGTGAATTTTCGTAATAATTATCGTTATTTTTTGCGATTTTTTCGCTGTTTTCAAACGCTGCGCCGCCGTTTTTGTGCGTATTTTGTTCGCTTTCGCCGAAGAAATCGGACACGTAACCGCTCAAAACGTCCTTTATGCTTTCCTCATTTCCGTTTGCAAGGCACATTGTCGCTCTGCCGCCGCCGCTTGAAACTATCGCATTGTACGTCAGGCGTTGCAAATATTCGGGATCAACGCCCTTTGCGCGCAAAACGTTGCTTGCAACCGAGGACGTTTCGTCCAAAATCGTATATAAAATATGCTCCGTGCCCACTACTTGCGAACCAAGGCGCGCCGCGACCTCTTTTGCGTTTTGCACCGCCCTGGATGCTCTTGCGGACATCTCCACCACGGGACGAGTGGGCATTGGCGAAAACACGGGTATCACGTCTTCTTCGTACACTCCGCAACCGTTCAAAAGTCTTTGCGCCGCCGAGCCGTCCACGTCCAAAAGACCGAACAAAATGTGTTCGGTGCAAACAAGTCCGCCCGTGCGTACGGCAAGTTCGTTGGCTCTTTGAAGCACGAGTCGAGCATTGTCCGAATACGTTATCATTCTTCCTCCGTCAAAAGTTTGCGAACGATGCGAGCGCGCGCTTTGTCACGCTCCTCTTCGCTGCTTCCGTTTGTGATAATCTGCAAGGACGAGGCGGAACACGCCCATATCATTTCGTCCGTTATCGCAGTTGATTTTATAGGCAAAATGCCCAATATTACGCCGATTTTTACGTCGACGAGCAATTTCATAAGTTCTTGCGCGGTGAGTGCATACGCACCTTTCAGCACGGCGTAACTGCGCGATATGCCGTCCAAAAGCTCGGTTTGCTTTTCTTTGACGAGTTTTTCGAGCGCAACCCTTTCGCAATAGCACATACGCGCCACGGCTTGCTCGACGTGAGATATAATTTCACCCTCGCTCACTCCCAGCGTGCGAGAGTTGGAAATCTGGTACATATCGTATGCGGCGTCGCTTCCTTCGCCGTACACTCCGCGTATCGTCAAGCCGAATTCGCTCTTGAACGTTTTGAGCGTGTCCTCGATTGCTCCCGCCCTCTTCAATGCCGGCAAAAACAGCATACACGACCCTCTCATTCCCGTGCCGAGATTGGTTGGACACGCCGTCAAAAACCCGAGTTGAGCGTCGTAGGCAATCGGCAAAGCATGCAACAACCTTTCGTCGTATGCGCGCAATCTTTCGTACGCGCCTTTGAGGTTGAATCCCTCCTCCACGCACTGCTCTCTTATATGGTCCTCTTCGTTGAGCATAACCGAGATGCCGAATTTCTTGTCGCCCTCGACTATAACCGCTCCGTTTTGAGTGTTGTTGGCAAGCGCAAGCGAGATGAGATGCCTTTCAATAAGAGCTTTTTTCCGTTCTTTGTCAAGTTTGTTCATAGGCAACAATCTTGCCTCGAACACGCCCTGCGCCGCAGAATACGCGCCGTTTATAAGATTGACGACTCTTTCGTCCGTAACCTTCAAATTGCGAGGAAATTCAAGCCCCACGACGTTGCGCGCAAGCCTTATTCTCGACGACACGACGTTGTTTTTGACAAGCTCGTTTACCGTGCAATCCTTTGCAGATTTGAGAGTGTTCAAACCGCTTTGTTGCAACCTCAATCCGTTTTCGCTTTCAAGTTCGCAAACGCTGTGAACGACGTTTTGCGGCGGACGAGCTTGCAAAAGTTCGGCGTTTACGCCTTGCGATTTGCTTGCCGCGCCGAGTGCGATTTTTCGCATTTGAGAATAACAATTCGCACAACCGAAAAGGAAATTCTTTTCAAAATCCTCAACCGTATATCCGCAATATTTGCACTCTTTGGTGCGTCTTGAAAGCCTATAATCCGCCTCTTCGTGCGGACTTTTGCCGCATTTCAAAGCGTTTTCGTAGCAACTTTGACAATATGCGTATTCGACGGGGTTGTTGTCAACAACCACGCTTTCGAAAAGCGTTGCGCTTTTTTCTCCGCATATGTCGCAAATTCTTCCGTTCACCGTTTTATAATTCTTTTGTTATATTTCTCAAATACTCTTTGAATTCGCAGCCGAGATCCTTGTCTCGCAGAGCGTACTCGACGGTTGCTTCGAGATAACCTTCTTTGTTGCCGATGTCATAGCGGCGCGCACAAAACTCGTAGGCGCATACGTCTTTTTCTTTGGCAAGAATGCTTATCGAATCCGTCAAATATGCCTCGCCGCGAGTGTACGGCGTGCGCTCGATTGCGTCGAATATCGAAGGGGCAAGCACAAATCTTCCGAGAGATACCAATGCGCCGGGAAGTTCGCCTTGCGGTTTTTCGATTATGCCGTCGATAAGCGTGGTTTTGTCGTCTATTGCCGACTTCGTTATCACGCCGCAACGTCTTGCAACCTCTTCGCTCGTGCGCTGACATCCTACTATAGACGCGCCGTTCGTGGCATAATATGCGTCGATAAGTTGCTTGGTAACGGGCTTTTCACCCTCTTTTACGTACATCACGTCGTCGCCGAAAAGCACGGCGAACGGCTCGCCGTTCACAAAGTCTTTGCAAAGTTTTATTGCGTTTGCGTTGCCGTCCATCGTCTTTTGCGTGACAAAAGACACCTTTGCCCCGATTTCTGCGTTGGCAAGCTCGTACGCTTCCTTTTCGCCTTGCGACAAAAGATGCTCGTTGAGCCGAACGTTAGGCTCGAAAAGGCGTTTTATACTTTCTTTTTGCGGAGATATGACGATCATAATCTCCTCTATGCCGCTCTTCACCGCCTCGTCGACGATGTAGCACAGCGCAGGCGTATCCACGATGGGCAACAATTCTTTGGGCAAAACTTTGGTGACGGGCAGGAATCTCGTTCCGAACCCCGCACAAGGTATTATTACTTTTCTGACTTGCATAAGCACCCCCTCTTTTCAAGCGTCGAATTTGTCCTAAGCCGTCAAATTCCGACGACGGATTTTTCTATGCGACGTTTTCGCCGCATAATCGTTTGTACAATATATTCGTAAGTCGCAACGCGATATTCTCGTTGCGACTTCGATTGCGATTTTCAAAAAATCATTTCTTTGAAATGAAAATCACTTTTCGTAGCCGTGCGGATGCGTCGAGTGCCACTTCCATGCGGACGAAACGATGCTTTCGAGGCTGTCGTATCGAGGCTTCCAGCCAAGTTCTCTCTTTATCTTTTCGCTGGATGCGACAAGGGTTGCCGGATCGCCGGGACGACGGCCTTCGATTGTCCTTTCGATATGGCGTCCCGTCACTTTTTCGGTCACGTCGATAACCTCTTTGACGCTGAATCCGTTGCCGTTGCCGAGGTTGTAGTAGGTGGATTTTCCGCCGTGTTTGAGATAGTCGAGAGCACGGATATGAGCGTCGGCAAGGTCGGTGATGTGAATATAGTCCCTCACGCAAGTGCCGTCGGGTGTGGGATAATCGTCGCCGAAAATGCCGATGTGATCTCTCGTGCCGTTTGCCACTTGCAAAATGATGGGGATAAGGTGGGATTCGGGCTTGTGCGCCTCGCCGATTTCACCGCTCTTGTGTGCGCCCGCCGCATTGAAGTAGCGCAAAGCAACGTATTTGAGTCCGTACGCCTTGTCGTAATCTTGCATAAACTGCTCCATCATGAGCTTGGTTTGACCGTACACGCTGGTGGGATGCTGCGGACTTTCCTCGGTGATAAGACCGTCGCCGCAATCTCCGTAAGTCGCCGCCGAGGACGAGAACACGAGATATTTGACGTTTTCGGCAATCATAGCGTCCAAAAGCGCAAGCGTGCCTGCAACGTTGTTGTGATAATACTTTGCAGGATTGACCATACTTTCTCCGACAAGAGAGTACGCCGCAAAGTGAATGACGGAATCTACACCGTACTTTCTGAACGTTTCACGCAAAAGTTCGACATCAAAGATGTCGCCTTTGACAAACGGCACGTCCGACGGCACGGATTCGATATGTCCCGTGACAAGATTGTCGTAAACTACGACGTCCATGTTTCTTTCTTTGAGTTCTCTCACGCAATGGGAGCCGATGTAGCCTGCTCCGCCCGTAACCAAAATCATATATCACTCCTCGCACGTCCTCGCACGTCGGGCGCGCTGAATTTTATTCTATGAAATATTATAAACTAGAACCGCTTGTTTTGCAAGGCAAAATTGTGTATAATCAAATTGTGGGAAAAACAATTTTGCATTGCGACCTAAACAACTTCTACGCATCGGTGGAACAAAAGCTGCATCCCGAATACGACGGGATGCCTCTTGCCGTGTGCGGAAATCCCGAAGCAAGACACGGCATAGTGCTTGCAAAAAATCAACTCGCAAAAAAAGCGGGCGTTCAAACGGGCGAAACGTTGTGGTCGGCAAGGCAAAAATGTCCGGATATAATTTTTGTTCCTCCGCATTTCGACGAATACGTCAAACATTCAAAGCAAGTGTTTGAAATCTACACTCGATTCACCGACCGCGTGGAGAGTTTCGGCATAGACGAGTGTTGGCTCGACGTGACGGGCAGCGAAAAACTTTTCGGCGACGGCGTGACCATCGCAAACAAATTGCGCGAGCTCGTCAAAGAAAAAACGGGACTGACCATATCCGTGGGCGTGTCTTTCACCAAAACGCTCGCAAAACTCGGCAGCGACCTAAAAAAGCCCGACGCGACGACCGTGCTTGACAAAGAGCATTATATGGACGTCATCGGCGATATGTCGCCATCCGAGATGATTATGATAGGCAAACAGACGTCCGAAAAGCTGACAAAGCTCAACGTCCGCACCATACGGCAACTGGCAAACGCCAACCGTGACGCTTTGCGTCACATTTTCGGAGTGGTTGCCGACAATATGATAAACGCCGCGCAAGGCGTCGAAACGGAAGAAGTCAAACACTACTACGATATTCGCATCCCCAAAAGCGTGTCGAACGGCACGACCACTCCGCGCGATATAAAAAATCTCGACGAAGCCAAAATAGTAATTTACGCTCTTGCGGATATGGTTGCGTTGAGATTGAGAAGCTACAACCTCGTTGCAAACGGCATCGGACTTTCAATCAAAAATCCAGCTTTACAATGGACGTCAAAACAAATTCCGCTTTCACCGGCAAGCGCAAATTCGGGCGCAATCGCAAAATCCGCGATAAGTCTGATTGAAAAAATACACAATTTCAACGATCCCCTTCGCGCAATCACCGTGTCTGCAATCAGGCTGGAAAACAAAGACGGCGTGCAAATCAGCCTTTTCGACGAGCCGAACGACAAAGCCGACAAACTTGAAAAAACAATCGACGATATACGCGCAAAGTACGGCTACCGCTCGGTGCAGCGCGGTATCTTGCTTGAAAACGATCTCACGGGCAACTTGCACGAGGACGACGATTTCAGACCTTTTCATCAAAGCAAAACAACCTGAAACCCAACTCGAACACAATTTGCATAATTTCCATAAAACCACAAGGCACGAACACGATTTACAACACATATCGTGTTTTGTTTTGCTAAAAATCAACGTTTTTAGCCTCATATCGCCATTTTTCGGACGTACAATTTTATATCAATACACTTATCGTGTTGTATAATTGCATAACACATTTCGTGCTTTTAGGCATTTTTGTCGAAAAAAGGAGCAAGTTTTCGTTTCCGTTTTACAATCGCGTCAAATTACCTTATAATTGATATCAAGTGATAATTGGGATTGTAAGAAGACACTGGCACAAGCCTATGGAGCATCCGCTCCTCACGCACGTACAGGCGTGCAAAAACAATATTTATGACACCGGTTCAAATCGCAACGGCAGTTTTATCTCTCATTGCAGGCATTGGTATATTCCTTATCGCTTGCACGATGATGAGCTCGAATCTGGAATCCGTAAGCTCCAACAAACTCAAACAACTTTTTGCGCGTACGTCAAAGAGTAAGCTCGTCGGCGTCGGCATAGGTACGGTTGCAACGGCGGCGATACAGTCGTCGGGCGCAACGACCGTTATGGTCATAGGTTTCGTCAACGCCGGCATTATGTCGCTGATGCAAGCGGCAACCGTCATTTACGGCGCAAACATCGGTACGACGATTACCGGTCAAATCACCGCCCTCGGCATGTTTGAAAACTCCATCTCAACGGGGGTGGTATTTGCCACTTTTGCAGGCATCGGCGCATTTACGATGGCTTTTGCAAAGAAAGATCTTGTCAAAAAAATCGGCGGTATCCTTGCAGGCTTCGGTATGCTGTTCGTCGGTCTTGACATGATGAGTGCGTCAATGGATACGTTCGCATCCCTCGACACCGTCAAAAACTTTCTTGCATCCATAAGCAATCCGCTTCTTCTCGTCCTCATCGGCACGATTTTGACCGCAATCATTCAAAGCTCGTCCGTCATGACGTCAATCGCCATCACGATGGTCTTTACGGGGCTTATTAACCTCGATCAAGGCATTTATCTCACTATGGGCTCGAACATCGGTTCGTGTGTTGTTGCAATCATCGCAGGTTTGACTTCCAGCACAAACGCAAAACGCACCGCACTTATTCACCTGTTTTTCAACGTCACCGGCGTGATCATCTTTATGATTGTCGCAATGATGATGCGCGAAATCTCAAAAGCCGTCAATCCTGCAAAAGTCATTACGTTCGGATACCTTTTCGGCAAGATGTTCCCGGGAGTACCGCAAACTCAGCTTGCCATGTTCCACACGATTTTCAACGTTATCACCGTTGTCCTCATGTTGCCGTTTACAAATCTGTCCGTAAAATTCGTCTGCAAAATACTGCCCGAAAAAAAGAAACCGGAAGAACAGCCGAAGGAGCATTTTTACTACATCGACGAGCATATGCTCTCAACTCCGCCTATCGCAGTGCAACAAACCAAAAACGAAATCGTCAATATGGCGGAAATCGCATTGCACAACTACGACCTCGCTTGCGACGTGATTTGCACTCTAGACTATTCTCAAATCGAAAAATTCCGTCAGAACGAAAACGAGTTGAACTTCCTCAACAAAGAAATCGCAAGATTCGTCGTCAAACTTTCAAAGCTCGAAATGAACGACGCCGACCACAACTATCTTGCAACCACGTTCCACACGATCACCGATCTCGAACGCGTCGGCGACTATGCGGAAAACATCATCGAATACGCCGACAAACTCAAAGAATCCGACCAAAAGTTTTCGGACGTCGCAATCTCGGAAGTGCGCAACTTGCAAAGTCGCATAAACGATTTGTTTCAAAAGGTCATGAAAGCATACGTAAACAGCGACGCGGCTTCGCTTGACGAGGCAAACGTAATCGAAGACGAAATCGACGACATCACCGAAGCAATGGGCGCAAACCATATAGAAAGATTGCGCGCGGGCGATTGTACTCCCGACGTCGGAGCACAGTATCTCTCGCTTGCGTCCAACTCCGAGCGTGTTGCGGACCACTTCATAAACGTCGGCAAATCTATAAACGGCACAACCAAGAAAAAGGACTAATTTATGAAACTTGCAATCGCAACCAACAATCAGCATAAACTCACCGAAATCAAAGCTATCCTCGGCAACTCGTTCGAGGAGCTTTTGTCGTTGAAAGACCTCGGCATCGACGTTGACGTCGAAGAAACGGGCACTACGCTCGAAGAAAACTCTCTTCTTAAAGCACGCACGATTTGCGAGCTTTGCAACATGCCCACGCTTGCAGACGATACAGGGCTTATGGTTGACTCGCTTGACGGTGCGCCCGGCGTTTATTCCGCGCGTTACGCTGGCGAAGCTCACAACGATAAAGCCAACCGACAACTGCTTCTAAAAAACCTCGAAGGCGTGCAAAATCGTCGCGCCCATTTTGCGACGGTTATAACAATTTGTTATCCGAACGGCGACTTTATCACCGCAAAAGGACGTGTCGAAGGCTCGATTTTGTCCGAAGAACGGGGTACGGAAGGCTTCGGATACGACTCTTTGTTTTTCAGCGACGAGCTTCAAAAAACCTTTGCAGAAGCGTCCGCAGACGAAAAGAATTCAGTAAGCCACCGAGGAAGAGCTTTGCATGCAATGCTTGAAAAACTCAACTCCGAAAACTAACGTTATGAACACTATCATAGCATTTTCGGACAGCCATAATTACCCTCTTCCGGATCGTCTTGTCGAAGTCGCAAACGAAAGTAAATTCGTGTTCTTTTTGGGCGACGGCATAAGTGCGCTCGGCGACATTTTGTGCCATAAAGGCTTTCACGGAGTAAAAGGAAATTGCGACAATTTCGCTTTTCAGGACGAGGAAGTCATCGAAATCGACAAGGTGAAAATTCTCATCACGCACGGAGATAAATACCACGTCAAACGCGGGCTTTTAGAACTGTATTTGCGCGCGCAAGAACTCGGTTGCAGCCTCGTTTTCTACGGACATACGCACTTTGCGCAAATCGACGAACGCGACGGAGTTACCCTCGTATGTCCCGGAGCGGTCTGCTCTTCGACATACGGCACGCCCTCATACGCCTACGCAGTCGTGCACGACGGAAAATTTACCGTCAAAATCGTAAATCTAGCCCAAATTTGTTGACATCAAACCTTTGATGTGATAATATTGTCAAGCATTGAATCGTAGATTGCTCTTTCACAGCGTAATTTGAGTCCGTGCGGGTGTAGTTCAATGGTAGAATGTCAGCCTT
>ENA-OPIW01000031-OPIW01000031.1-human-gut-metagenome-genome-assembly--contig:-NODE-31-length-19389-cov-2.228405_pt1 | contig 19389 bp, 17 predicted proteins | sample MGYA00241412_ERZ501654 | MGnify/ENA primary metagenome ERZ501654 (study PRJEB25962, sample SAMEA2042374) | human gut metagenome | biome: human gut; feature: human-associated habitat; material: faeces... | reverse complement strand
TAGCGAATAACTGCGTCAGAGCCGTCCGTCCGTCAACTCATTTACGACAAGTAGATTAGGGTTGCCGTTCGGACGGCTCTTTCTTGTTCTTCATCTAAATATTGCGCTTTACGAATATGTGCGGTTTTGTTGAGGATTGATTCAAGATGTGCCTTTCTTGTTTGACGTTCAAATATCGCACTTAAAACCTTTGTTGGCGTAATGTGCAAAATGTTGTTGAAATAACGACGAAAGATGATATAATATTCACAAAATATGAACGCACAGAGGTGTAGTGTATGAAAAAAACAACTATGCAAAAATATGCTCGTCTTATCGCTCGCAAGGGCATAAACGTGCAAAAGAATCAGGAAGTTATCGTCAATGCGTCCCTCGATCAGCCCGAATTTGTCAAAATGGTTGTTGAAGAGTGTTATCGCGCAGGCGCAAAAAAAGTCACGGTGGAATGGAGTTATCAACCTTTGACGAAACTCAATTACCGCTATCGTTCAATGAAAACTTTGTCCACAATCGAAAAGTGGGAAGAAGAGAAGTTGGCGCACAGATGCGATGTTTTGCCTGCGATGATCTATATCGATTCCGACGATCCCGACGGACTCAAAGGCATCGATCAAAACAAAGTTTCAAAGGCAAGCCAAGCAAGATATCCCGTTTTGAAGCCGTATATCGACAAAATGGAGAACAAATATCAGTGGTGTATTGCCGCGGTTCCCGGCGAAGCGTGGGCAAAAAAGGTTTTCCCCGGCGAGAGAGTGGGCAAAGCGGTTGAAAAACTTTGGGACGCTATCCTTTACACGTCCAGAGCGGACGGCGAAGATCCCGTAAAAGCATGGGAAGATCACAATGCCGACCTCAAAGCGAGATACGATTATCTCAATTCTCTCGGCATCGAATCTTTGCATTATACGGCATCTAACGGCACAAATTTCACAGTTGGTCTTATTTCGGACGGACTTTTCCTTGGTGGAAGCGAAGACACGCTCGGCGGTGTGGAATTCAATCCCAACATTCCCAGCGAAGAAGTTTTCACATCGCCTATGAAGGGCAAAGCAGACGGCATCGTGTACGCAACACGTCCGCTTTCCTATCGAGGTGAAATCATCGACAATTTCTCCGTGCGTTTCGAAAACGGCAAAGCGGTCGAAGTTCACGCCGAAAAGGGTGAAGAGCTTTTGAAACAAATGATTTCAATGGACGAAAACGCCGCATATCTCGGAGAGTGCGCTCTCGTGCCGTATGATTCGCCTATCCGCAACTCCGAAATCACGTTCTTCAACACCTTGTTCGACGAAAATGCGTGCTGCCACCTCGCTCTCGGTCGCGGATTTGAAAACTGCCTCAAAGATTACGGTAAATACACGCACGAAGAGTGCCGCCAAAAAGGCATCAACGATTCCATCATTCACGTTGACTTTATGATTGGTTCGCAGGATCTCGATATCGACGCTCATACTGCGGACGGTAGGGATGTGGCGATATTCCGCAACGGCAACTGGGCCTTTTAAAACCGTCTGATTGAGCGAATAACTGTGTCAAAGCCTCTTTCCCCGAGTAGTCACGTACGTCCATGTACGCTCCTACCCGTTGAAAGAGGCTCTTCCTTGTTCTTCATCTCAATCAGAAGGTTTTACAAAAAAAACATCAGGTCGGCTTTGCCAACGCTCTCGGCTATCACCCGTGTACGACTGGGCTTGCTATCCGATGGGCGTTTTCGCGTTATCCATCAATTTGGAGTGCTCTCTGTATAAGTATTTCGTAAAGATCCGGCCAATGCTCCTTTGCTCACCCATCATGTATCACACATACATTAGGCGGATTCGCAAAAGGGCGATTCCTTGTTCTTCATCTCAATCAGACGGTTTTACAAAAAAACAAAAGGTCGATGTTTTGTCAACGCTTTTCCGCTATCAAGCCGTTTAAGTACATGGAGTTTACTTTTTGAGAGGCGTTTTTTAGTTATCCGACAAATTGGAGCACTTTCGGTGCAAATATTTTATAAAAATATGGTTAAACAATAAATCCGTTATCAAAAAAACAGTCGCTCGATTGAGCGACTGTTTTTCTCTTGATTGTCCCGCACCGCCGTGTGATGCCATTTTATAAACCCGCCGTATAGCAGGGTGGGTAAAGACTGCCGTGCAGTATCTGCCTTCCACTGATATGATGAGGCCTGGCATCGCTGCATTTTTGTCGGACGCGTCATCCCGTATAAAATTTGTGGTTCAAAATAGAGCACCATCACAAACATAGCAGGAATCTTTTCCTACGTTTAATATACCATAGCTTTTTGCTTATTGCAATACCCAATTATCAACTTTGTTTTCTTTTTGCTGATTTAAAACCGCGAAACTCTCTCTATGTGAAAGATTGTTTCGGGCGGGGAATAGCGACTTTGACACCGCAATTTCTTTTTTGATACCGCAATTTCTTTATCGTTTTTTAATAAAAGTATTTCAAAAATTGTCAAATTTTATAATACTTTTTGGCACTTTTTATCTTTTGAGGTGTTTTGGCAATACTTTTTTCAAGATATGTATTGATAAAACACTTTGCGTATGCTAAAATATATCGGTAAAAATATTTATAGGGGTTAAACTATGAAATCTCTTACTATCAAATCAAAAACAATCATCGCCATATGCTTGTTTGTCGTTTTGTTCGCAACGCTTGTTGCGGTTGCGTCGGGTTTTTGTTATTAAATGAGCCAAATTCTCACCAAAAACGCATTGAAACCCGGTGAATATCTTGCAGACGACATCTTCGGCGTTGTGGGAGAAGCAATCGGAACGTCGCCCATTTATATTTTGCTCGGCGTATGCACCGCAATCCTTTGCTGGTTCTTTGCAAAAAACTTCAAAGACAAAAAATGGGGCATAGTTCTTGCCGTAATTTTCGGTCTTGTAGGCACGGTTGCGTGGTGGTATTATATCAAAGATATAATGAAATACATCCTCGAACATGCTGCAAACGAAGTCGGTGCTATCGGTTCTGTCGTTTACGAGTATCGTCACAACGGTGCCGTGGTGGCATGCCAAGTCCTCGTTGCGCTCACCCTTCAAGCTCTTACGGTGCTTTCCGTTCGTCCTTTGAAAGCCGAAACTCTCAAAAAACTCGTTTGGTGGGTTATTGCGGCTCTTGCGGCGTGCGTTTTGGCAAATATTCTCATTATGATTATCAAAGAACCCGTCGGCCGTATGAGATTTAGAGCAATCAACTCCGAAGTCGGTCAAAGACTTATTAACGCGGGGTTGGTGAAGGGCTACACTCCTTGGTATATCTCCAACGGTCAACCCGACGAGGGCATAATCAACTCGTTTATCGACACATATCCCGGTGCAGGCGACGCATTCAAGTCGTTCCCGTCCGGGCACACTTGCGCGGCAGGGATGTCGTACGCACTCATCATGCTCCCCGACGTTGTGGATTTCAAGCACAAAAAAGCGGGCAAAATCGCATGCTGGGTTACGCCTATTGCAATTACGATGCTCGTTGCAATCAGCCGTATAGTCGTCGGTGCGCACTATATGAGCGACGTCACTTTCGGCGGCACATTTGCGTTTATTTCCTTTATTATCATGCGTGAAATCTTCATTTGCAAGGGAAGCCATTTCTTTGCATTGTTCCCGCGCCTTGCACCGAAGAAAGCGGTTACGCTTCCTGCCGACATCGAAGTCGAAAATGCAGTCGAAACGGTTGAAAACGACGTCGAAGAAAATCTCGTAGACGAAAGCGAAGTCGAAACCGCTTGCGACAACACTGCCAAACTTTCCGACGATTTGAACGAAGAAATCGCACTTTGCAGTGAACAAGCCAACCAAATCGGCAAGGAAATCGCCGACAATATCAAAGACGGCGTAGTTATCGAATAAAACTTGTTTGCGGCGTATGCCGCCGCAAAAGCTATTGCTTCATTGTCAAAAAGCCCGACAAAAATCGGGCTTTTTGCGTATAAAATTGACATATAGCATTTTCAATGCTACACTCATCGTTGCAACTATGTTGCGCAAAAAGATATCTATGGAGATCTACTATGAAAGCGGTTGTGTCCGTCATCGGAAAAGACCAAAGAGGCATCATATCGGGAGTCAGCACGAGGCTCTACGAGTTTGCAATCAACGTGCAAGACATATCGCAAACCATTATGCAAGACTATTTTACGATGATTATGCTTGTCGATTTGTCAGAAGCAAACGCGGACTTTGCCACGATAAGCAAATCTTTGAGCGAACTCGGCAAAGAACTCGGCGTTGAAATCCGCATCCAAAACGAGCAGGTTTTCACGTCCATGCATCGCATTTGAGGTGGGTATGATAAACGCAAACGAAGTTGTCGAAACCAACAAAATGGTGTCGTTCGAACATCTTGACGTACGCACGGTTACGATGGGAATTTCCCTTCTCGACTGCGTGAGCGACAATATTGACGTGCTTTGTCAAAGAGTGCACGACAAAATCGTGAGCAAAGCGAAAGAGCTCGTCAAAGTCTGCGACGACATTGCCAATGAAATCGGAATTCCGATTGTCAATAAACGTATAAGCGTTACGCCCGTCAGCATAATCACCGCACGTACCGGCAATGCCTTGAAGGTTGCAAAAACTCTTGACGCTTGCGCAAAAGAAATCGGAGTCGATTTCGTGGGAGGATATTCCGCACTTGTGCAAAAGGGAATGACTGATTACGAAAGAGAGTTTATTCGATCCATTCCCGAAGCTCTTGCTTGCACCGAAAAAGTATGCTCGTCCGTGAATATCGGCTCGACGAAAGCCGGCATAAACATGGACGCGGTTGCCCTTATGGGCAAAGTAATCAAAGAAACCGCTTATCTGACGAGAGATAAGGACAGCATCGGTTGCGCAAAGCTTGTCGTTTTTGCCAATGCGGTCGAGGACAATCCGTTTATGGCAGGCGCATTTCACGGCGTAGGCGAAAACGATTGCGTCGTCAACGTCGGCGTAAGCGGTCCGGGTGTTGTGGAAGAGGCGTTGAAACACGTAAAGGGCGAAAATCTTACCGTCGTTGCAGAAACCATAAAGAAAGTTGCGTACAAAATCACGAGAGTAGGCCAGCTTGTCGCGCAGGAAGCGTCAAAACGCCTCGGCGCAAACTTCGGAATAATAGATCTGAGCCTTGCTCCTACACCCGTAAAAGGGGACAGCGTTGCGCATATCCTTGAAGAAATCGGAGTCGATACCGTTGGCGGATACGGTACGACCGCCGCGCTTGCGCTCTTGAACGATGCGGTTAAAAAGGGCGGAACTATGGCTTCGTCGCACGTCGGCGGACTCAGCGGTGCGTTTATCCCCGTCAGCGAGGATATCGGCATGATAGAATCCGCACAAAAAGGCGTTCTAACTCTTGAAAAACTCGAAGCAATGACCGCAATTTGCTCCGTCGGTCTTGATATGATAGCAATCCCCGGCGATACGTCCGCAGACGTTATATCCGCTATGATTGCAGACGAATCCGCAATCGGAGTAGTCAACAACAAAACGACAGCCGTCCGCGTTATCCCCGTTTACGGCAAAAACGAAGGAGAGGTATCATTCGGCGGACTTCTCGGCACTGCGCCGATTATGCCCATCAACCAAACCTCGCCCTCGAGATTGATTGAAAGGGGTGGGAGGATTCCTGCGCCGATTTGGGCAAACAAAAACTAAAACCGCGCCAAACCGCGCCAAACAGCGCCTAACTTCGTCAGAGTCATACGTCTGTCAACTCATGTACTATTTGTACATTAGGGTTGCCATTCGGATGACTCTTTCTTGTTATGCATCTGTTTGGCGCAGTATAGAAAATGTATATGTTCTTTTTATCACGATTAATTATTATAAGTCTACACATTAGATTGACTTGTTGAAAGTTTCCAGTTATTATAAATGTGCCACAAACTAAAATGAAAGAATGAAAGTGCTTATTACCTCGGTAACAGGTGCATTTTCGCGCAACATAACTTTTATTCTTTCAAAGCATGTTGGTTTGTGGCAAAACGAAGCGGAGTGCACTTGTTATATTTTATAGCTCTAAGTGCAAAAATAATCTGCTGTGTTCGAGGATAATATGTTTGAAAATATTATATCTGTGTCTTGGGTAGTTTTTTCAATTATTGCTATAATGGTTATTGTTCTTGTTTTAGCTATTATTTGGTATTTCAGTGCGCCAAAATCAAAAAAGAAAACTGATGAAAATAAACAAGTGTTTAAGCCATCTGCACAAGTAAAAACACAAACAACTAGTACGGTTAAATCTATGCCTATAACAAAACAGTCGCAAGATGCTGAAAACACGAAGCTGCAAAATGAAATGTTAGAACAAAAGCGTAAAGCAGAGATAGAAGAAAGGATAATTGCTTTGCAAAAAACTATTTGCTCATTATATAAGAATAAAGAAATTTTGACCATAACTGAAAATTTTGTAAAATCTGGTAATAGATATTTAGAAATAGAAACATATGTTCTTCCAAAAAAAGAAAAAGAAGTTAACAGGGGATTCTATAAAGAAAAGTATACAGTTCCGTTGTTTGAAAATGTACAAGATGTGGATTTTTTAATTAAGCAAGACATATATGATGAAAATAGTGTTGAAGGTAGTGTTGGAAAAGATATGTTTTACATATTACAGAATGCACTTTTGTATTACAAAATTAAAAAAGAAACTATATGCTTTAAAAGTATGATATTGAATAAAGCATGTCCGGAAGTGATAGATGGGTTATATTATGGTATAAAAGCAAACGGATTGAGTATAAAATGCAGTTTATACGAGTTTTGTTTTTTTGTAGGCGTATGTATGTATGAGTATAATCGAAAAAGATATCAGCTCATTGCTAATAAATATTGTCTAAGTAGTGACGATTTAGAAATTTGTGTTTCTTCGTCATCGACACGTAGCAAAACAGAAATTGATACTGAGAGACTGTATGCATTAATTGACAAGATGCGAGAAAATGGCGGAAGTAGTGATATTAGCGAAATGTTACACTTGCTGATAAAACGTTATTACAATTGCTCTGAGAAAGAATGCGATGAATCAGCTATGGAATATATTAAAGAATATAATGGAAGATTGAAGTTGAAAAAGGAGGTCGCAAATTACCTAAATAATGTTGAGCCTATTAATTTGACAATTGCCGATATTGATGGCATGAATGGGAGGGAGTTTGAGAAAACGATTGCCCAATTATTTAAAATAAAAGGATATGATGTTGAAATTACAAAGGTAAGCGGCGATCAGGGTATAGATATTATTGCAAGACGTGCAGGAAAATGCATCGGAATACAAACAAAATGTTATACAGGTGCAGTAGGAAACCATGCAATAATGGAAGCGGTTGGCGGAATGAAGTATTATGATTGTGATTCATGTATGGTGATTACGAATAGTACTTTTACTAAATCAGCACTTGAATTGGCACGCGTAAATGGCATAGAATTGTGGGATCGAGAGATTCTAATAGATAATCTTAACGAAATGCAATAGGGTTGTAGAATTTCAAAAAATATACATTATTTGCGTGTTTCGAGATTTTTGTGAGGGTTTGGCTCGGATATCATGGTCTTGTAGTTGACATATATTACTTGCCCGGGGTGTCCGTCGGGTTTGCGTTTGACGTTGCGGCGTTCGGTGTAGTCCACTTCGCACGGAGCTTGCTTTGTGCTTGCGGTGATTTCGCCTGCGATTTTGAGCACTTTCTCGGGGACTGTTCGTCCTTCGGTGACGATAATCGTATGCGAGCCGTGTTCGTTTTTGAGGTGAAGCCACACGTCGTTGGACGATGCGATTTTAAAAGTAAGTTCTTCGTTTTGGAGGTTGTTTTTGCCTCGATAGATATAAAATCCGTCCACAAAGTAAACGTATGGCGGCTCGGCTTTTTCTTTGCGCACCTTATTTTTTGACGATTTCTTTTTGCCACCGCCCAATGCTTCCAGTTCCTGTTCGATGGCGGAAGTGTCGCTTTCGTAGGGGAGGTTTGCGATTTCGTCCTCTATCGACTTGACGTATTCGAGCAAATCTTTGTCTTTTTCGAGCTTTTTGCTCACAAACTCTTTGGTGCGTTTGAGTTTGTTGTATTTTGCGTAATATGCGGTTGAGTTTTTTGAGGGCGTAAGGCGCAAATCGAGGGGAATTTCCACTTGAGAATTGTCGTAATAGTTGACGCACACGAGTTTTTCATCGCCTTTTTTCACCAGATAAATGTAGTTGACGATAAGCTCGCCCCACAATCTATATTTGTCCATATCCTCGCACTCGGCAAGTTTTTGAAGGTCGATTGCTATGTTTTTTTCAACCTTTTGGCGAAGATGTTTTGCGATTGTGGCAAGAGATTTGAGCCTTGCTTTGTTGCGAATATCCTTGTCGCAATCGGTAATAAGAGCGTCGTACGCATCGCTCATACTCTCAAACGTCTTGACGTTCGACTTGTCGGAGTTTTCAAGCGAGCGATACTCTATGGGATAAACCTCTTTATCGTTTATTATGCAAGGGCAAAGAGGAATTTCGGGAGTATTCGTTGCGACGCTTGCAAAATCCTTTATGGTTTTAAAAAGCCTTTCGCGCTCGATTGCGCCAAAAGTTCCGACGTTTGAATTTATGTTTGCTCTAAGCAACAACTCTTCGATAGTTGCACCCGAAAAGCCTGAAATATTGTCTTGAATAAACCTATGCAAATCTCCGCCTTTGAAGTCATTAAAAACTGAAAAACAGTCGGTTAGATAGCTGATTTTTTTTTGCAATACGGGCGAATACGGTACGCCACGCAACACGACGTGATTGCGCTCTACGTCGAGGGGAAGATGTTTGACTGCATCCAAAATCACAAGGTTTTCGTCGGTGAAAACAATGTTCGAATATCTGTTCATAATTTCTACGAAAAGATAAAAAGTCGCCTCGTCGCGCATCTCGGTTTTTGCATCGAAGCGTATGCGCACGATTCTGTCGTAGTTGTATATCGAAACGTCGCTTATGGTTGCCGACAGTAGGTATTTGCGAAGAAGCATACAAAGATTCGGCGCGACTTGCGGACTGGCTTTTTTGCTCGTCGTGATGTGAATTCTCGGCGCACCTGCGTTGCAAGACACTACAAGGCACTGATTTTTGCCTTTCGAGCGTACGAAAAATCGCAACTCGTCCGATTCGGGTTGTTGAATCTTGTCTATTCTTGCGCCTTGCAGATTATCGTTAAGCTCTCTTGCAAGCGCACTCAATGCAAAAAGGTCGCTTCCCATACGGTTAGTATAGTATTTTTTGCGCTCGAAATCAATTATTCATAGAAATTTTTGCCAAGGGGACATAATTTCATTGATTTTTAATCTTTCGCATGTTATAATCTCTATCACTTGTTAAGAAAATATATATCCGCACGCTTTCGCGCGGACATGGAGGACAAATGAACTACACAGCAGAAAAGTTGGAAAAGAGCCAAGTTAAGTTCAACTACGTGGTTGACAAGGACGCTTTCAACGCAGCAATCAAGCAAGCCTACGAAAAAACCAAGCATAAATATGCGGTTCCCGGTTTCAGAAAAGGTCACGCACCCCAAAAGGTTATCGAGGGTATGTACGGACAAGGCGTATTTTTCAGCGACGCCGTCAACGAACTCATCGATTCTTCTTTGGCGGAACTAGAAAAGAGCGCGGACTACGATTTCGTGGCTGTCGACAGCGTTTGCGACGTTGACATGACGGATGACGGCGGTGTGAAATACTCCATCGTTATGGTTGTAAAACCCGAAGTTACGCTTGGTCAATATAAAGGACTTGCGGTTGCAAAGAAGGCTGTGAAAGTCACCGCAAAACAAGTTGACGAAAAGATTGCCGAGGAGCAAGAAAAGCAAGCTCGTCTTATTGACGTCGATACCGCGGCGGCAAACGGCAATACGGTTACCATCGACTTTGTCGGAAGCGTAAACGGCGAGAAATTCGAAGGCGGCAGTGCGGAAAACTATGATCTCGAACTGGGCAGCAACACGTTTATCCCCGGTTTCGAAGAGCAACTCGTCGGCGTCAAGGCAGGCGAAGTGAGAAACGTCAACGTCACTTTCCCCGAAAACTATCAAGCGGAACAACTTGCAGGCAAAGAAGCAGTGTTCGAGTGCACAGTCAAAGCGGTTAAAGTGAAAGAACTTCCCGCAATCGACGACGAATTTGTCAAAGACGTTTCCGAATTCAACACTCTTGCGGAGTACAAAGCCGACGTGAAAGCAAACCTCACCAAAGAAGCGGAAGATAAGGCGGAGCGCGATCTCGAAGATGAAATCGTGGAAAAGATCGTCGACGCTTCAACGGTTGAAATTCCGCAAGCAATGATAGATCACGAAGCGGAAGACATGGTGCACGAGTTTGAATATCGTCTTATGTATCAAGGTCTGAAGCTCGACGATTATCTCAAATATCTCAACATGACCAGAGAGCAACTCGAAGATCAATACAAAGATCAAGCAGCAAAGACCGTCAAAGTGCGTCTTGTCATGGAAACGCTTATCAAAGCCGAAAACATCAACATCGAGGACAAGGACATCGACGAAAAGATCGAGAAGTTTGCAAGCGACGCTTCTCAAACCGTCGAAGAGTTCAAGAAATCTTTGCACAAAGAGCAAATCGACTATATCGTCAACTCTATCATGAACGAAAAGTTGCTCGCCTTCCTCGTAAAAGAGAACGTTGCGGCAAAGAAACCCGCAAAGAAAGCGGCAGGCGAAGAAACGGCTGAAAACGTTCAAGAAGAGCAAAAAGCGGAAGAAAAGAAACCTGCTGCCAAAAAAACAACCAAAAAGACAGCAAAACCCGCAACCGACGCAGAATAATCGCTTGCGATTTTGTGTAAAATAAGAGTGCTTGCGCACTGAAAAAACAAAATTTAGGCTTTCCGCTTGCCATTGCAGGCGGAAAGCGCATAAAATCGGCTTTTGCGCGATTCCAATTCGAAAACACGCGAAAACGCCATATTTTTGCCGCAAAATCACAACCTTTTTTGCGGCGAACGGAGGAAAAAATGAACATCAAAAATCAACTTATACCTATGGTTGTCGAGCAAACGGGCAGAGGCGAGCGTTCATACGATATTTACTCTCGCTTGCTTGAAGACAGAATCATCTTCCTCACGGGTGAAATCGACGATAACGTTGCCGACCTCGTTGTCGCACAACTCATATATCTCGAAGGCAAAGATTCGACAAAAGACATCAGCCTTTATATCAACAGTCCCGGCGGCTCTGTGTCCGCAGGCTTTGCAATCTACGACACAATGAACTACATCAAATGCGACGTTTCCACCATCTGTATCGGTATGGCGGCGTCCATGGGCGCATTCTTGCTCTCGTCGGGCGCAAAAGGAAAGAGATTTTCTCTTCCAAATGCAAAGATTATGATTCATCAACCCCTCGGCGGTGCGCAAGGTCAGGCAAGCGACATTGCGATACAAGCCAACGAGATACTCAAAACCAAAAAGCGTATCAACGATATTCTTGCACAAAATACGTCCCAACCTCTTTCCAAAATCGAGGTTGACACCGACCGCGACTTCTATATGAACGCCGAAGAAGCGGAAAAATACGGACTTGTGGACAAGATTTTCTATTCCAGAAAGTAATTTTGCAAGACAACGAACAACGAGAATACGCCTTTTCGGCTCGCATCGCGGGCAAATAGGGCAGTTGATGCCAAATCAGGAGTATAATCAAGTATGGAAAATTATCATAAAGAACAACATTGCAGTTTTTGCGGACGAGGCGAAAGCGAGGTTGAAAAAATCATCAGCGGCCCCAACGGCATAAATATCTGCAACGAATGTATCGACGAGTGTGCCTACCTTCTCGGCAAGGACGAAAAAACCGCAAACGACGGTCTGAGCCTTTATACGCCCAAGGAAATCAAAGAGAAACTCGACGAATACATCATCGGTCAGGACAGCGCAAAACGCGTGCTGTCGGTTGCCGTGTACAATCATTATAAGCGTATCAATCAAATCCGCTCCAAAGCCAACGACGACGTGGTCATCGAAAAGAGCAACGTGCTTTTGCTTGGACCTACGGGTTCCGGTAAAACTTTGCTTGCGAAAACGCTTGCGCAAATCCTCAACGTGCCTTTTGCGGTTGCAGACGCAACCACGCTTACCGAGGCAGGTTACGTCGGCGAGGACGTCGAAAACATTCTTTTGAAGCTCATTCAGTCCGCAAACGGAGATTTGAAAAGAGCGGAAATCGGCATCGTGTATATCGACGAAATCGACAAAATCGCAAAGAAGGGCGAAAACGTGTCCATCACGCGTGACGTCAGCGGCGAGGGCGTGCAACAAGCATTGCTCAAAATCATCGAAGGAACGGTTGCAAACGTGCCTCCGCAAGGCGGCAGAAAGCATCCCAATCAGGAGTGCTATCAACTCGATACAACCAACATTTTGTTCCTTTGCGGCGGGGCGGTCGGCGGTTTTGACAAGATTATCGACCAAAGAAAAGACAATTCGAAGCTCGGCTTCGGCTCTGCGGTGAAAGGAACGGTGGATTATCGCTACGACGAGCTTATCAAAGCCTTGCAGCCCGCCGACCTTATCAAATTCGGTCTTATCCCCGAATTTGTCGGACGTGTGCCGATTGTCGTCGGACTCAACGCTCTTGACGAAAACGCACTCGTCAAGATTCTTTCCGAACCTAAAAACGCGCTTGTCAAACAATACAAGTATCAATTTGCGCTTGACGGCGTGACGCTTGAATTCGAGGAAGACGCATTGAGAGCAGTGGCTGCAAAGGCAATCCAACTCAATACGGGCGCAAGAGGTTTGAGAGCGATTTTGGAAGACGTGTTGCTCGAACTTATGTTTGAGATTCCGTCTGAAAAAGACATTGAAAAAGTTATCGTCACAAAGGCTTCGATTGACAAAACAGAGAAGCCTATCGTGGTGAGAAAACAAATTGAAGAAAAAAAGAGCGATTGTATAGCATAACAAACGAAAATAGCGCATCTAATGCGCTATTTTTATAGTTTTGCGTTGAAGAATTACGCTGAATACAGCAAAAAAACAACAGGTGCAAAAGATGATAAAACAAGCAAAGTTCGTAGTGTCCGTTGCGGATGCAAGCAAGGTGCCTGACTACGGCGTTCCCGAAATTGCCATAGCCGGCAAATCAAACGTCGGCAAGTCCTCATTTATCAATTTTATGGTCAATCAGAACAAGCTCGCAAAAACTTCGCAAGAGCCGGGACGTACGCGCTTGCTCAATTATTTTGAAATAAACAACGGCGAATACTATTTTGTCGATTTGCCCGGTTACGGATATGCAAAGGTAAACAAGCAAGAAAAACAAAAATGGGGCGGACTTATCGAAAACTATTTGCACACGAGCAAACGCCTCGTCAACGTGTTTGTGCTTGTCGATATGCGCCACGAACCCACCGACGACGACAAAATGCTGATTAACTATCTTTACAACTACAACATTCCGTTTACGATCATTGCTACGAAAGCGGACAAACTCTCTCGTGCTCAACAACAAAAATGTCTTGCAACGATTGCTTCCGCGCTGTGTGTCGGGACAAAGGATATTTTGGTTACTTCGGCAAGCGCAAAGACGGGGAAGGAAGGCGTGCTTGCAAGAATAGATATGCTGCTTGAAAACGCACGTTCTGTCGAAAATACGTACTCTGACGAAAACGAAAACTCTAATGAAAATGCAGGTTCTGCCGAAAATAATTGATGATTTTTATTTGAAATTGCTCGTTTATTGAATTTTAACAAAATAATGAAATAACGCTCAAATCCGATTGATTGAGCGTTATTTTTTATGTTTTTATTCTAAAAATCTAAAAATCATAGAATACTTTATCCGAATTTTATGGCAAAAAATCAAATTTCGCACACTTCTATAAGCTTGTTGTCAACAAGGTCGCAAGAGGTGAGGATATAGGTTATTCCGTGCTTTTGCACGGTGGGCGTAACCCTTGCGTTTTTGCCGTGCAGGTGTCCGTACAGCACGAAATCCACGTCGTATTTTTCAACTAACGCTGTAACTTCGGTGTCCTGATAGGTTGCCTCAAACGGCGGATAGTGCAGCATTGCAATCAACTTGTCGCCTTCCTTTTGCAATGACTTTGCATAAGAAAGGGAAAGTTCGAGACGGATAAGTTCGCGCTTGTATATCTTTACGTCGGCTTCCGGCGTGTCTTTGGAGGGAATATTCCAACCGCGCGAGCCTGCAATTACTACCGCTTTATCGGGATTGTCGGGCGATTCCACTCTGTACGCATTGTTTTGGACGAAGTTGAAAGAGGGGAAATACGTCCTCATTTTTCCGAGCGAACTCCAATAATAGTCGTGATTGCCTTTTACCACGTATTTTTGACCTTTTAGTTTTGAGATTTCTTCATAATCGGGTTTTGCTTCGTCAATCGTAAGGCCCCAGGACATATCTCCGCCAAGCAAAACGAGGTCGCCGTCGGCAACCTTGCTCGTCCAATCTTCGCTTATTTTCGCAAAGTGGTTTTGCCAACCGTCACCGAAAATATCCATGGGTTTTTCGACGGCGTTTGAGAGATGTAAATCGCTTATCGCAAACACTTTCATATTGATAATATAACATATAAATTATTATTTATCAATTATTGTTGTAAAAAAGCGTTACGTCGGGTTGTTTTTATTGCGATAATAATGCAAAATTCGTACGAAAAAACACGGACAAAACGTCCGTGTTTTTTCATGCTTGCTCTTAAATATTGCAAGTGGTCTTGCTGTTTAGCTTGGGAACAAGGGCAAGTCGAATACGCCTTGGCATGCGTCCTGACTAAATTCCGTGCAGGGCGGAATCTTGCAGTAGCCGTATGAGGGTACGAGAAGGTTGACGGGTGCTTGTACGCTCAAAATTACGGTTACGCAACACGTGATATTGAACGTGTAGTCGCTCACGTAAGTACCTCTCGGCGAAGCCATATTGACGGTTGCCGCAACCACGGGCGAAATTACGCTGCCCGACGGAACGCACATAACGACGTCTTGGGTGATGTTCACCGTGCTTGTTCCCGTGCCCGAAACCCCGTTTGCGTCTGTGTAGGCGATTTGAACGGGGATCGAAACGGTTGCCGTGACTCTTGAAAGCCCCGCTCGGTCGGCAATCGGCGTTATCGTAAGGGCGGTTATAGTGCCCGTGGAAGAAGTGGACGAACCGCTGACGAAAGTGAGCGGAAGAGTGGGCGTTGACGGCGAAATATTGGTGAGCGCAACCGTTTGGTCGATGCTGGTTTGCATCATGCACGCATCAAAAATTTTCGTTGTCTGAATGCACACTTTTTCGCACAAACCGTTCATCGGATTGCCGTTGATGTTCCCGGGACATCTGTCTATAGTAGAGTTGTTGTTGCAAAAAGACATCTTTTTACCTCCTTTTATATTTGCCACAATATATGCAAGGCGGAATTTTTTGTTGTCAAAGCGCAAAATTCGAGGCGATAAAGTGGAGAAAAAGCACCTTGAAATACAACGAAAATTTATAAAAAATCACACTGTTTTCGGCAAAAATCCACTTGACAGTAGCGTTTTTCTTGGTGCAAATATGCGAGAAAATTCCGTCTTGCATATAGTTTACTTGTAAACATAATCAAAAATAAACAATCGGCAAAAATGCCACTAAATACTCAAAAAATTTTTGGGTTAAAAATGGGAAATTTTTATTGACAAGATTTCTATATTGTTATACAATAACAAGCGTGAAGGGTGTAGTGCCCTCAAAAAGGAAAAACGAATGCCGAAATTTATGCTTGGAAACGCTCGTCATCAACTCGACGAGAGAAATAGGTTCAGGATTCCCGTCAAGTTCCGCGAAGGGCTTGGCTCGAACCCGTATTACCTTCCCGGCAAAAACGGCTGTTTGTACATCGTCCCCGAAGAGAGATTTGAAGAAATGTTCGCACCGTTCATCAATCAAAATCCCTACACGTCGGACACGGACGAATTTACCTCGACGGTGTTCTCGTTCAGCGGACCGCTCGAAGAGGACGCACAGGGCAGAGTTTCTCTTGACAAAAACATCAAAGAGAAATTCGGCATCGACAAAGAAATGGTTTTCGTCGGCAAAGCGACTTACCTCGAAGTTTGGCCGGCAGAGGCTTGGGACGCAAGATACGGCGTGCTCGATCCCGGCAAGATCGACAAGATGATCCAAGACCTCAAAAAGTACGGGGTGTAAAAATGGAATTTGCACACGTACCGGTGATGCTGAACGAATGCCTTGACGGACTGAAAATCAAAAGCGACGGCATCTACGTCGATGGCACGGTCGGAGGTGCGGGACACTCGATTGAAATCGTTAAGAGGCTGGGCGAGGGTGGACGACTTATTGCCGTTGACCGTGACAGCGACGCACTCGAAGCCGCAAGCAAAAGACTTGCTCCGTACAAAGACAAAGTGACGTTTGTGCACGACGACTACAAAAACCTCATATCCGAACTCGATACTCTCGGAATCGGCGAGGTTGACGGAATCCTTCTCGACCTCGGCGTGAGCAGCTATCAGCTCGACAATGCCGAAAGAGGATTCAGCTATATGAAAGACGCACTGCTCGATATGCGTATGGACAGAGAGCAACCCTTGACGGCATACGACGTGGTGAACAAGTACGACGAAAGAGAGATTGCAAACATCCTCTTCGATTACGGTGAAGAAAAACTGGCGAGAGTGATTGCAAGAAATATCGTCGCAAAACGAGCGCAAAAGCCGATTGAAACTACGCTCGAACTTGCAAAGATAGTTGAGGACAGCTATCCTGCAAAGACGAGATGGAAATTCGGACATCCCGCAAAACGCACCTTTCAAGCAATCAGAATTGCCGTCAACGGCGAACTGAACGCGCTTGACGAAGCGATTACGGCGATGGCAAGACGTCTTAAAAAGGGCGGAAGAATGGCAGTGATAACATTCCATTCGCTCGAAGACAGAATCGTCAAATCCGCTTTTAGAGAACTCAATCTCGCCTGCACGTGTCCGCCCGACTTTCCGGTGTGCGTGTGCGGCAAAGTGCAAGAAGTGGAACTCGTAAATAAAAAGCCTATTGTGGCAAGCGAAGAGGAGCTGCAAAACAATCCTCGCTCGCAAAGCGCGAAACTGAGAATCGTCGAAAGGCTTTGAGAAAAAAACATAAACCGTACAATAAAAAACAAACATAAAACAGAAAGATTATTAATGAAGGGAAATCGGAATTCTAAATGGGGCAAAATTAGAAAACCGATAATCTAAAAAGGGGTACGCTATGGCAATCACATTGGACGAATTGTTGGGAAGAAACACAAGAGAGGCAACGCAAAACAACGTTACCGGTTTTCCCTCATACGAAGATTTTAAGTCTTCGCGCACAAATCAACAAGCATCTTATCAACCCGTGCAAAACAATGCGCGCTACAATTTCGATATGGCTCCCGCAAGAGAAGTGCGTTCAACCGAAAGCGTAAGAAATTACGAAGCCGCTCGTCCGTACGTTGCTCCGCAATCAAGCGAATACCAAACGAGAGATTATCCTTTCTACGACAACTTGCAACAAAGAGCGCAATACGCGCCCGTACAATATCAACAACCGGTAGAGTATCAAGCGCCTGCACAAACTTACGATCAAGTACAATATGCTCAGCCGCAAGTTCAACATGCGCCCGTTCACGAAGGTTTCTACGAGTTTACCGCTCAAGATACCGAAAGAGCCAGCGATCAAGAACTTTACGCAAGACTTGCGCATACCAATATGAGCAACGCTCCCGTGTTTGATGACAGCACCGCACAAAGCGTGCAACGCACAGGACTTTTTGCTCGCAAAGCTCAAAAAACGCAAGACGTCAGCGAACAAAAACAACGTGCGCGTCTTAACACCAAAGGAAAAATCATCCTCGGCGTATATCTTGCGGTGATTGCTCTCGTTGCATCTCTCATCATCGTGAACGCAACAAAAATCAATCAAGGCAAAGCCGTAACTCCCACTTCGGAAGTGAAAGCAACTCAACAAGCGAATATTACGGAATCTTTTGAAATAGATTCTAGATATGAAGTTCGCATCTAAAAAACAGACAAAACCCAATCTTCTTTATAATCCAACAAAAAGGCTGTCGGCAATACTATTGCTGATAGTCTTTTTGTTTTCGGCGATATTCGCGAAAATGTTTGCGGTGATAATCGTCGAGGGCGAGGCGTTGCAGGTTAAGGCGATAGATCAATGGCTACGCGACGTTCCCACCGACGCACCGAGAGGAAATATTCTCGACAAAAACGGCAAAATTCTGGCATCTACCGCAACGAGATACAATCTTTACGTTCGTCCTAGCGATGCGCCCGAGAAAGATAAGGTGGCAAAACTTTTGTGCGACGTGTTCGGATACGAATATGAAAGCACTCTTGAAAAAATCTCCAAACGTACGAGCGAAGTGACGGTTGCCACAAAAGTCACAAAAGAGCAGCTCAATGCGATTTATGCGTCGAATTTGAAAGGCATTTATTATGCCGAGGACAATTTCAGATATTATCCTTACGGCGATTTTATGACGCAGGTTTTGGGATTTTGTTCGAGCGACGGTTTCGGTCAAACGGGGCTGGAATCCTATTACGACAAGTACTTGACGGGCGTCAACGGCAAGATTCTTGCACAAACCGACCTTGTGGGACGCTCGCTCGACGGTGAAAGTTATTATCTTCCGCCCGTTGACGGACTTGACGTGAAAACCACGCTCGATGCAGGCATACAAAGCATAGTCGAGGGCGTTGTGCGAAACGCAGTTGCGAAGTTTGATCCAAAAGGCGTTGCGTGTATCGTTATGGATTATTCCACGGGCGGAATAGCCGCGCTTTGCGAGTATCCGTCTTTCGACTTGAACGACGTGCCGCGCGACGATTTGATAGCATTGTTCGAACGTTCAAAAAGCAAGATAATATCCACGGTGTACGAGCCTGGTTCGACTTTCAAAATTTTGACGTCTGCCGCCGCGTTGGATAGCGGAAAAGTGCGCACAAGCGATAGATTTTATTGCGCAGGCTCGAAAGTGGTGGACGGCAAAAAAATACGGTGCTGGAAATCAAAAGGCCACGGCTCGATAGACTTCGGGCAGGGGGTGGAATCTAGTTGCAACTGCGTGTTTATGGAGTGCGCTTTGCGTATGGGGACAAACTCGTTTTACGATTATTTGTCGAAGTTCGGATTGTCCGCAAAGACAGGCGTTGACATGACGGGGGAAACGAGCGGAATTTTTATCGACAGAAATCTTGTCAAAAACGTCGACCTTGCGCGCATAGGTTTCGGACAAGCGGTTGCGGTTACACCGATAGGACTGCTTGCGGCTACGTCGAGCGTGATAAACGGCGGGATAAAAGTTGCTCCGCACGTGATGAGCGAGATAAAATCCTCAAACAGAGTTGTGGCGAGCTACGGCATATCGGGCG
>ENA-OPIW01000022-OPIW01000022.1-human-gut-metagenome-genome-assembly--contig:-NODE-22-length-21777-cov-2.219831_pt1 | contig 21777 bp, 17 predicted proteins | sample MGYA00241412_ERZ501654 | MGnify/ENA primary metagenome ERZ501654 (study PRJEB25962, sample SAMEA2042374) | human gut metagenome | biome: human gut; feature: human-associated habitat; material: faeces... | reverse complement strand
GAGCGGTTGCGGACGGATACGTCGCGGTCGGCGACAGTGCGTTTATGACAATGCCGCTTATGGGCAGCGGTATAGAATCCTCGATGAAAGCCGGGAAAATGTTTGCCGACTACGTTGAGGAAAATAAGATTGATGAGTTTACGGCAAAAAACATGTGGGGATTTTATCATAAGTATATGACGACGCTCGGTGCGGATTTCGCATTCGTCGACGTGCTCAAACGTTGGGCGTTGTCCCTCGATCCGAAGACTATTGACTGGGTGTTTGGCGGCGGACTTATCGAAAAGAGCGACCTCGCACTCGTAACCACAGACACTAGCGGCGAAAAACCGAAGATGAGCGCAAAGTCGATAATCAAAAAAGTGTTTTTGCTTTTGGGACATTTCGGACTCGTATGCAAGGCAATCGGTTGTTTGACAAGAAGTTTGAAAGCAAAGAGCATAGCGAAGAAAATTCCTGCCGAATACGACGAGAAGAAACTTGCAAAGTGGACGAAAAAATACAACAAACTCATTAAAAACTAAAGCGCATACAAAGTCACATTTTTCAAAAAACAACTATGTACAAAATAGCAAGAGTCGGATTGCATCATTTCGAAGAGCCGTGTTTGTCGGGCGAGAGAGGTAGCGGAACTATCTTCTTTTCGGGATGCAATTTGCGCTGTTTGTTTTGCCAAAATTTTGAGATTTCGCACGGCGAAAAAGGACTTGAAGTGAGCGAAAAGCAACTTGTTTCGCTTATGCTTTATCTTCAAGACTCGGGCGCGCACAACATAAATCTCGTAACTCCGTCAAATTACACGAATTTGCTCAAAGATACGCTTAAAATTGCAAAATCGCAACTTAAAATACCGATTGTGTGGAATAGCAGCGGATACGAAACCGTGCAGAATCTCAAAAAACTCGATGGTTTGGTCGATATTTATTTGCCCGATTTTAAGTATTCCGATGACGATTTGGCGTGGGAGTATTCGCACGCAAAAGGGTATAGAAAAATCGCTTTCGACGCAATAAGCGAAATGCGGCGTCAGCAACCCGACGACGTTTTCGGCGACGACGGAATGATGCAAAAAGGCGTTATCGTTCGCCATCTCGTTTTGCCCGGCGCACTTGAAAACACAAAAGGGGTTTTGCAAGATATTTCATCGATTGACGATACGATGTACGTTTCATTGATGGGGCAGTATTTCCCGACGCCGAACGTTGAGAATCATCCGATTTTGTCAAGACGCATAACAGAGGACGAATACGACCAAGCAACGCAAGCATTTTTCGACGCAGGATTGCAAAACGGTTTTTCGCAGGAACTTGACAGCGCAACGGAAGAGTACGTGCCCGACTTCGATTTGGACGCGTTGCAAGAGATTTTGCATGAAACGGGAAAATAAACCTGTCGGAAAAGGCGGTTGCGTATATTAAGTATAAAGGAATTTATGAGTATTTATCAAATCGTTATTACGTGCGTATTTGCGGTTATGACCGTGCTGGGCTTCGTTGTTATGGGCATAGACAAAGCAAAGGCAAAGGAAGGAAAGTGGCGTATAAAAGAAGCCGCGTTGTTTGCGTTTGCAATTTTGTTCGGCGGAGTGGGGACGACGCTTGGAATGTACGTTTTCCGTCACAAGACGAAACATTGGTATTTTGCGGTATTTTTCCCTATTCTCGCCCTTGTCGATATTGCGCTTTATGCCGTAGGAATGTACTTTCTCAGATGATAGCAAGCGCAATATCTTGCGTTTTGTCCGTGAAACATACACAAAATGCAACACGGTTCGTGTGCTTAAAAAAACTTTAAAAAAGTTGTCGAAATTTGGTTGCGCAAAACGTTCGGTTGTGCTAACATACTGTCAAATGTGAATCGGAGGGCAACCATGGCTCAAAGCGTTGTCAAGCTCAAGAAAGTAATTCTTCTCGCAACAGCTTCTGTTGCAAAGATTGTATTTTCTTCCTTTGACGAGTGCCGTTTCCCCTCGATTGACAGTGAAATTGCCTAATGTAGATGTCCCTAGCGGACATCTTTTTTTTGCCCTCTGCGGCAAATAGGCGCGTGAGAAGATAACAAAAATTATATATAGGAGAAAGACAATGTCAAAAAACCAACTCGTTTACGATGTCAATGACAAACCTGCTTTTGGCAAAAACCTCGTGTTTGCATTCCAACAAGTGCTTGCAATCATGGCAGCAACAATCGCAGTCCCGACCATCATCGGTTTGCCCACTCAAATTCCGGCGGCAATCCTCGGCGCAGGCCTCGGCACGATAGTTTACCTTCTTTTCACAAAATTCAAAAGCCCGGTCATCATTTCAAGCTCGTTCGCATTTTTGAGCTCGCTCTCGACCGCACTTTGCTTCGGATATTGCGGAATCATCCTCGGCGGTATCCTTGCAGGTCTTGTGTACGTTGTTTTGGCACTTATCATCAAGTTTGCAGGCAGCAAATGGGTTTCAAAACTCATGCCTCCCGTCATCATCGGCCCGACGGTTGCTCTCATCGGTCTTTCTTTGGCAGGCAGCGCAATGGGAGACATCACCAAAGCAAGCGGCGCGGCTATCAACGCAAGCTACAACCTCGTCGCTCTCTTTTGCGGCCTTGTGACTCTCATCACAATCTGCATTTGCTCAACTCAAAAGAAATTCAAAATGGGACGTCTTATCCCGTTCATCCTTGGCATCGGCGCAGGCTATGCGGTTGCGGCATTCTTCTCGATTTTCGGTTATGCGTGCAACGTCGAGTATCTCAAAATAGTCAACTGGCAACCTCTCGTGGACAACTTTGCGGCTCTTGGCGACGCAAGCGCAAGCGTGGGCGCAAAATTCCAATCCTTCCTCAACTATCCCGACTTTGCTCTCATCGAAGCAATCAAAGAGCTTGTCACGGGCAACGTCAGCGAAGCCGTCAACACCGCAACCAAAGGAGTTGCAACGACACTCACTTGGGCAGGCGTCGGCGAAGTCGCACTTGCGTTTATCCCCGTTGCTCTCGTCGTCTTTGCAGAGCATATCGCAGACCACAAGAACCTCGGTTCTATCATCGGTCGCGACCTTGTTGAAGGCGAACCCGGTCTTTGCAGAACACTCCTTGGCGACGGCGTAGGTTCTATGGCCGGCACGGTGTTCGGCATTTGCCCCAACACCACTTACGGCGAATCGGTCGGTTGCGTTGCAATCACCAAAAACGCTTCCGTATCCACAATCTTCCTTGCCGCAATCATGTGCATAGTGCTTTCCTTCATAAGCCCGCTCATGGCATTGCTGCGCACAATCCCCGCTTGCGTAATGGGCGGTGTGTGCCTCACGCTCTACGGCTTCATCGCAGTCAGCGGTCTTAAAATGTTCAAAGACATCAACCTCGGCGACAACAAAAACCTCTTCACGGTTTCCACAATCCTCATCGCAGGTATCGGCGGACTCTCAATCAAGATTCCGTACAAGATTCTTTCGAGCGACTTAATCGGTCAAACCATCAAAGACGGCGCAATCATCGATGTGATTCTGAAACCGGCAGGAACTGTGGATAAGACAATCACAATCACTTCAATCGCAACCGCGCTTGTGCTCGGCATCATTGTACATGCAATCATCAGCGCAATCGAAAAGAAACAGGGCGGCGACGGCAACGAGGAATTTGCCAATGAAGAGCCCCAAAGCCTTATCACAGGCGCTGTAGCTCCCAACGCAACCTTTGATGTCGGCGTAGACGTCGTAAAGGCTGCCGAAGAAAAAGAAAGGGAAGAAGAGGTTGTAGAAGAACTCCGCAAAGAAGAAAAAACAATCGAAAACGCCGAATCTTCCGACAAAGAATAAGTATAAAAATATAGCGTTATAGCAATAAGAATTTGGAGGTATAAATATGAAAGAATACGACAACGTGCATATTCTCGATCACCCGCTCATCCGCCACAAAGTGGCTATCATAAGAGATAAAAACACCACGACCAAACAATTCAGAGAAGTTATCGGCGAAATCGCAACGCTTATGGCTTTCGAGGCGTTTAAGGACGTTCCCACGCAAACCGTCACCGTTGAAACTCCGCTCGAAACCGTCGAACAAACTGTTGTGAAAGAAAACTCGATCGCAATCGTGCCAATCCTCCGCGCAGGACTCGGCATGGTGGACGGAATTCTCACGCTTTTCCCCGCCGCAAAGGTCGGACACATCGGTATGTACCGCAACGAGGAAACCCTCGAACCGCAAGAGTACTACTGCAAGTTGCCCCAAGGCATCGAGGACAAAGTCGTTATGCTCGTAGATCTTATGCTGCCAGCCGGCGGTAGTGCCAACGATGCAATCGCGCTCCTCAAAAAACGCGGATGCAAACACATCAAATTCCTTGCCATCATCGGCGCTCCCGAAGGAGTCGAAAAAGTCCACTCCGAACATCCCGACGTTGAAATCTACGTTTCCACGCTTGACCGTCAACTCAACGAAAACGGCTACATTTTGCCTGGGTTGGGGGATGCCGGCGACCGTATCTTCGGCACAAAATAAGAGCCTCAAATAGCGAATAGCTGTGTCAAAGCCACGCTTTCAAACAGTCACGTACAACAAGTACGCTCCTATCCGCTTGAGCGGCTCTTTCTTGCCCTTCATCTATTTAAAGCTATTATTTTCCACTCTAAATAGTTTATAGCATAAGGGATCGTGAAATAGCAAAGCGAGCAAGTGCACTTGCAAAGCGAGCGTCAGCCCTGACCGACGAGGCAGGGCGCGTGAAAAGCAGACATCGTGGTCAAGGACGGGATTCGCTCCGCTTGACCTACGCAAAAAACACGCACAACCTAATTGTGAAAAAACATTCCGCACGGCAATAATTGGTCTGCGCTATCACGCCGGGGCGAGCAAACAATTCACAGGATTGTTTGCTTTTCGCCCGTTCGAATCCCTTATGACGCAAAAAAAATACGAACTCGATATTTGAGTTCGTATTATTTTTTGTGGCGTAGCATAAGGGATTCGAACCCCTGACCTTCTGGTCCGTAGCCAGACGCTCTATCCAGCTGGGCTAATGCTACATTGCCTGCTTCGTTTAAAGCATAAATATTATATTGTTATAAAAAAGAAAAGTCAACCGTTTGCGGAAACATCGTTTTCTTTTTTTGGCAACTTTTTTGCGAGGTTGCAAATTTATTTGTTTTCGTAGTCTTTGAGCAAGCCGTTTATGCCGTTGTAGGAAAGGGTGGCGACGATTTTTGCCATGTCGTCGAGAGAATGTTCCTTCGACGAGTTGAACCAGCGTTGAAACACCGTAAACATGCCCGAAATGACGAAGTCGAGCACGATGTCGAGCGTTGCTTCGTCAAGGACGGAATATTCGGAAATGACCTCTTTGGCACGTGATTTGAGGGATATAAAGAGCTTTGACACGAGATTGGAGTTGCTTTCGACGGAAATCAAATATTGATAGAAGTCAAAATCGCTGTTAATGATTTTGACAAGCTCGTCAAACATTTTGTTGGGATTGTGCAAAAGTTCGTTGACGTTGTGTTCGCGGATAACTTTCTCAAAACTGTCGATGATTTTGTTCTCGATTTCGCCGGTAAGCTCGTAGATGCCGTCGTAGTAGTTGTAGAACGTTTTGCGATTGATGTCGGCTCTGTCCGCAATATCCTTGATGGTGATGTCGTTGATGTTCTTTTCGGACAGTAATTGCGCAAAAGCGCGGTAGATGGCTTTTTTTGTTTTTGCGATACGTCTGTCGACTTTTTTCTCTTCCATTTTTCGATACTATTTTCGATGTTTTCGAGGAATAATACACAAAGGGTGTGTTGCCATGTGTAATATGCCGCACTTTTCGCGATTTTGCCGTCCTCGAAACTATCGGAAAGTCCTTGCGTTTTTTCTTGTCTGTATTATAATACACATATGAGGTATAAGTCAAGATTATTGCATAATTTTTCGATAATATCACAGGGAAAATAGTGAGAAAACGATAAAAAGACGATAAAAGAAACGATAAAAAGACGATAAAAGAGATGTTATAATTATGAACGTTGCAATAGTAATCGATATATTTCATGACAAGGGTAACGGCACGTCCATGTCGGCAAGGCATTTGGTTGAAAACCTCGTCGAGCGCGGAATTGGCGTAAAAGTGCTTTGCGACAACGCAGGTCAGCAAAACGAAACGATGCAGGGAGTGGAGTTCGTTACGTTTCCCATACAACAAGTTCCTATCTATCAAAAAGTCATCGAGCAGCAACACGCATGGCTTGCATCTCCGAACGACGCGAGAATCAGAGAGGCGTTGAAGGACATCAATTTGGTGCATATATACATGCCGTTTGCTTTGGGAACGCATTGCGCGCGTATAGCGCACGAGTTGGGCATACCGGTGCTTGGGTGCTATCACGTGTCTGCCGAAAACATAACTTTCAACGCAAAAATGAAATACGTGCCGGGAGCAACGCCCGCAATGTATCAACTGCTCAAAGTGTATCATTATAAGCCGGAGTGGATAAACAATATTCATTGTCCGTCAAGGTGCATTGCATCGACGCTTATGGGGCATTTGTACAACCAAAATTTGCATGTGATATCCAACGGCTACGACCCTGCGTTCAAGCGTATAGACAACGTGAAAATCCCCGACGGTTGCGAGGATAAAGTCATCGTTACGAGCGTCGGAAGGCTCACCGAGGAGAAACGTCAAGACCTCATAATAAAAGCGGTTGCAAAGAGCAAATACCGCGATAGAATATCGCTTTTCCTTGCCGGCAAAGGTCCGAAGCAAGAGGAATACGAGAAACTTGCAAAAGAACTCAACGTTGATTTGCACATAGTGTTTTTATCTCAAGGAGAGCTTGTCAATTTGCTCAACGCATCCTATCTTTTCGTGCAAGCGAGCGACGTTGAAACCGAATCCATAGCCTGCCTCGAAGCAATAGCGTGCGGCACCGTTCCCGTCATCAGCAACGCAAAAATGTGCGCTACGAAACAATTTGCGCTTACGCCGCAATCAACGTTCGGAAAGGGTAGTGCGTATTCGCTTGCAACGATGATGGATTTTTGGATTGCAAACAAGAAAACGCATGACGAAATGATGCCGAAATACAACGAATTTGCCCAAAAATTCAGCTTGGACAAGTGTATAAATTATATGCTCGAATTGTATGAGTTTTTGCTCAACGACGACAAGAAAAAATATATCGTCAAAGACTACAACAACCCTATGACGTTTACGCTTGATAGGGATCAACTCGGATTGATTTCGCCAAAGCACAATCAATTCCGTTTGCTTGCCAAACAGAAGCGTTTTATGTCAAAGTGATTCAAGCAAAATCTGCGTCGATTTTGATGAAAAAGCAACCAAAAAGCACACGGCAGTGTGCTTTTTATTTGCGGTTTTCGCATATCTAACGAGCTATTTTTATTTAAAAGGATTATTTGAGTTTGCCGAGCCCTATCGAATAACCTTGCGCTTTGCCAAGCTCTTTCGCACTCTTTTTGTCAAGCAGTTCTACGCAACGGATAAACGTGCAAATTTGCTCGCAAGCAAGGGCGGAGTTGTATTTGTCCATGTGATGATTTTCCGCAATCGAGCAAAGATAATCGGGAGCGGTGACAAGCGCGATTTCGGGAATACGCTTGTTGAAGAGAGGTTGACCTTCGCCGAAGTGGAGCAAATTGTGTCCGCGCAGCGTCATAGTGCGCACGATATCGCGCTCTTTTATTGCTTCGTAATAGACGTCGTCCACGACTTTGTTGCCGGTGTAGACGATTTCAACGTCTATGGGATTGGTCTGCGTGTACACGCCGTTTACGTCCTTCCATTCCGTGCATCCGAGATGTTCGACGGCGCAACCCGCAACCGCTTTTAAGCCGCCTTTTTTGCCTTTCCAAACCTGTTTGTTGTCGGCAAGGAAACGGGATGTTGCCTGATCCGTTCCCGTGCGGAAATTTGGGAGGCGGAAGTGTCCCGTGACGAATGCGAACACTAGATTTCTGTCCGTCGGATGTTCTTTGAAATACTCCATCATACGCAAAAGTCCGATTGCGCCGTTTTCTTCGCAGAAGTTGCATCCGTCGGTGTGAGTGTTGATTATTATTGCTTCCTTTGTGTCTTTTTTGCCTTTTATGACGGTGTAGAACGATTGCGTGTTGGCGTCTTCGAGCGTACCCGTGAGTTTGAGAGTTGCGCTCTTTTTCGCTTTTGCGGCTTCGAGCACCGTTTGTCCGTCCTTTTCGTTTACCCAAACCATAGGCACTTTGAGGTAGTGAAGGATAAAGTTGAGCACTTGCCCTTCAACCATTTTGTCCGACATATCTTCCCAAATGCAAATCATACCTTTCATGCCCGACAGTTGCGCAGCCCAGAAGGTGAGCAAAGTTTTGACGAAAGACGTACTGACCGGGCCTCTGTAACTCTTTTCGATTTCGAGGTCGCTCGGCAAGGATTTGCGCTTGTCAAAAGCGATTTTACTGCTTATTTTCGAGAGGTTTTTTATGTGACAAACGGCAATTTTGCCTCTTGCCCTTTGGAAGCCGAGAGGGTGATTCCCGACTACGACCAGCTTTCCGCTGACGCCGTTTTCGCCCGTGAGTCCGCTGTAAGGGAAGGGAGACGACACATGCACGTCTTTGCCGTCCACGACAAGCGAGCAATCTTTGCATTGCCAACGCTTGAAAGTGTAGGGAGTGACATTGACGTCAAGTCCGAGTTTGATGATTTGAGCCTTTATCCATTCGCAGAATTCGTTTTGCGCGTCCGTGCCGGTAAGACGAATTCCGAATGAGTTCATGGTGTTCATATCTTCGTCAACTTTTTTAGGGTTGAAGTATTTTGTTACGTCCATAATTTTCTCCTTCATATCCGTTGCCGTCGATATTGTTAAAAATATATCGACATATTTGATTGTAACACATTTGTAAGATATGTCAATGCGCAACAAAAAAGAAGAATGGATTTGGCAAGCGAACAACAAAAACAGAGAATGCCAAAATTGCGAATTCAGCCGATTAGATATATAAAAAAGCTCGACATTATTGTGAGGAGCTTTTTTAAGTGCCATATTTTGATTGATTTTGTTTAGTCTGCCGCTTCGCTCATCTCAATGCGGGTGTTTGGCATAAGTCGCATGAGAAAATATTGTATTGTCAATGTAAATCCGATCGAACAGAATACGTGAATTTGAGCAATCGACGATATGGGATAGGGGTGTTCTACGATGCCTTTCAGATTTGCCAGTTTGAGCATAATGACAGAGGTCATCAGGACATAGGCAAGCATGCCCACGGAAATCATGCCTTGTTTTGGGTTTCTCAAAAGCGTCGTGATAAAAAACAAAACTTCCGTCACAAAAAACATAATAAAGCCTATCGTTGCGACGTTGTTGTGAATTTCCCGCAATCTCTTGTATTTTTCGGCGAGTTCGCCTTCGACTTCGATCCACGGTACGGACATGCCGGCAGTGAGAATAGTTGCGCTTATCAGGCTCAATCCCAAAAACAAATACTTCAATTGTTTTGAATACTGCCCTGCGTCAAGACACATTTTCATAGAAAGGATGAATCCTGCAACGAAAAGGAATCCGTAAAAGAGGACAAGTCCCATATGTTTTTCCCTGTAAGCGATATAAGAGAGGGATTTGAAAATAGGTTTTTGACCGTTCAAACTGCAACATATTGCCGAAATCGCAGGGAAGATAACGCACCAAAAGGCAATCAAAATCACTTCGAACGCTTTTTGATGTTTATCGAGATATTTCGGTTTCGACGCATTATGATTAAAAGCTTTCATATCCAAATCTCCCGTAAAGTTTATCCTAAAAGCATTTATAACACGAAAAGCCGAGAAATTCAATAGTTACTTCATTTTTAATATTTCTCCATTGAATTTTACATGTCGAATTTTTCAATCTGCATTCGGTTTGTCGGTGAGAAATCGCTATATCCAAGCACTTTTATTAAAATTTGCAACCTTGTAAACACAATTCATATATCGGCGTGAAATTAAGGTTTTACAAACGCATGGAAATGGCGCAAGCGGAAATTCTTACTGTTTAGTAGACCTTTTGAGTGGATTTGTTAAATTCTTGCAAAAGATAAAAAACATTAGTTCGACAAAAATTAAAATTTATGAAAAGTTTTTAATCATTTTTTGAAATGGGCATTGTTTTTTCTTTTTAAATATGATAGCATAGTTTAGAAGCAAACGAGGAAATCGTGCATATTATTTAATAAATACTTGCAAAAATCCCGTCTGCTTGCCAAAGACGAATCGTGCTTGCACGGTTAAGAGGGAATATTTGATGGTATGTGACGTACATAACGCCAATGTTGACAAGAATGCATCCGCGATTCTTATCGGCTCCAATCTCATCGCCGAATCGGCTGGGAGGTATATTGCGGTTTTGTCCGTGATTTTCGACCGCAACGGTAATTTTAAAACGATTTTCCATTCAGACAACACAACTATGCAAAAAACCTTAATTTTACGTAGGTGTTTTCAGCGTACCGGAAAATGCGTTTTCAAAAATAGCGAACAACGTTTGCAGTCGGTTTTCAACGTATACGGGCTTGACGCTCGATATTCGATTTAAAGGTATATAGGAGATCAAAATGTTCGATAGCTTGTTGCTTCTCAATAAATTAGGTTCTGTGGACATCGGATTTTTCGTTGCCTGCGCCGCGATAATCGTGCTTATCGTTGCGGTGTATTTTTTGATACCCGTATTCAACAAGAAGCAATATCGTGAGCAAAGGGACAATTTGAAAAAGCGCGAGGACGCGTTCAGATCCAATCGGAACGCAAGAGTGATGCAAGAAATCGCATCCGACGGCGACGTTTCGGCAAGCTCCGAGCAAAACGAAGTCGTTGAACAAGACGTTCAACCTACTGAAGTCGACGCCGTTTGTGACAACGCAAACGACAATACCGACGGCGGCGAAGACAAGCAATGAAGAAAGGTCTTGTCATTGCCAACATCATATATTATCTGTTCACGTTCACGATAGGCGTTTTGCTTGCCGTGTTCTTGCCGTATTTTTTGATGCTGTACGGAGAGTCGGTGAGCATAATCGAGAAGTCGCTCGCCGAAAAAAACTATTCGCAAGCGATAGCTATCGTCGGCGGATACTACGACGATCAATACGTTCTGCAACAAGATCTTCAAACGGGCGGGGGAATCGTGCTGTTTAAGGCGGCAACTCTCTATCCCGGTACGGACGAGGACGGCAACAGCGTGCAGGACATGAGAATGCACAAAGCCTATGCCGGCTTTATATATGGAATAAAAGATATATATAAGGTTGCAAAAAACGACAATAACAACGCAAAAATCAACGTGACCGATCTCGACGGAAACGTACACAGGGTTGAGGTGCTCGATACCGACAGCAACGGAGATTCGATAAAGGATACCAATTCGACTTGCGTAAAGAACGGATTTATCTACGTCGATCTCGATCAAGACACGCTCTCGTCAATCGCGAAAATCGAGTTGATAGATTGTGACGGCACGGTGTTTGCGAGCGTCGATGCAAATCTCGACTTCGGTGAAGAGTTCTTTGAGGACTGCGAAGCGTTCGTCGCCGAGTATAACGCCGATTTCAAATCGGACAAGCTCAGCGGACTCAACGACGCGCTTCTTGCAAAAAACGAGCATTACAAAATAAGCTCCGACGGCGTGGTGAAGAGCAGCGCGGACAAAAAATCGGCAATCATAGTCGTCGTGTACTTTATCGGAATCTATCTTATCGGCGATTCGCTCATCGGAAAACGATACGTCATCAGATTCTTCAAGAGGGTGTTTGTCAAGGTGTTCAAGATTAAGCCCAAGCAGAAGAAAGTCAAAAACGAAGAGACTTTCGGCCACGATTACTTCTGCAAACTCACTATGACTTGCGACGTATCCGAGGTCGAGGAATTCGATACGAGCGTACAAGTGAAGTACTCCAACGAAAGCGGCGAAGCACAATTTACACTGCTAAAAAGCGGCAATTATACCGAAACGAAGCAGGTCAAAGCAGGAGATTATGTCAACCTTCGGGTTGATATAGATCAAAATTATATAACACAAGGACTTCCCGAAACTCTCGAAGTTGAGGGATATCAAAAACAAATAACGTTTAAGATTCTAAAACGTGAGGACAAAAGTGTATGAAGATATCTATCCAACATCTGACCAAAGTATTCCCGTCAAGAGAAAAGAAAGGTAAACCCGTCGTTGCGGTCAACGATATGTCTATCGAAATTCCGTCCGGAAAGCTCGTCGGACTTCTCGGCCCGTCCGGTTGCGGAAAATCTACGACGCTGTTTATGCTTTCGGGCTTGGAATCTCCCACGCAAGGCAACATCTTTTTCGACGAACAAGACGTAACGACGCTCGCTCCCGAAAGAAGAGGTATCGGCTTGGTTTTCCAAAACTACGCTTTGTATCCTCACATGACGGTTGCTCAAAACATCATGTTCCCCTTGCTCAACATGAGAATTCCCAAAGAGCAGGCAAAAGAAAAAGCTCTCGACGCCGCTCGTTTGGTGCAAATCGAAGAGCTGATGGCAAGAAAGCCTTCCGAGCTTTCGGGCGGACAACAACAACGTGTGGCAATCGCTCGCGCGCTCGTTAAGATGCCCAACGTTCTTTTGTTGGACGAACCTCTTTCCAACCTCGACGCGCGCCTCAGACTTCAAACTCGTGAGGAAATCAAGCGTATTCAACGCGAAACGGGCATAACGACGGTTTTCGTTACGCACGACCAGGAAGAAGCTATGTCAATTTGCGACATCATGGTCGTTATGAAGCTCGGCTTGGTGCAACAAATCGGTGAACCGCAATCCATCTACGACAATCCCGCAAACTTGTTCGTCGCAAATTTCTTGGGAACTCCTCCCATCAACATTTTCGACGGCAAAATCGAGGGCGGCAAAGTTTATATCGGTGAAGAAGTCATTCAGGACACCGATCTCGAAGATCAGGCGATCAAAGTCGGTATTCGTCCCGAGGGCTTCATCTATGACGAAAACGGCGCATTGTCGCTCGAAGTAGACCACATCGAAGTTATGGGACGCGACAAATCCATCGTTTCTCGTCACGCCGCTTCGAATAAACCCACCGTTCGCAGCATCGTCGATTCCGACGTCAAACTTCCCGAACAGGTCGGTACGTTCAAATTCAATCTCAAACCCAACAAGGTGTTCTTGTTCAATGCAGAAACCGAAGAGAGGATTAAATAATGGCAAAGAAGACTGTTAAAACTACAACCGAACAAGTTTGCGAAGAAAAAACGGAAAACTTGACGGTCGAGTCCGAGCCTAAGGTTGACGTCGAACAAATCGTGGAGAGTCAAAACGAGATAAACGACGAGGACATCGAAGACGTCGTCGTTTCGGATGAGATTGCTCCCATCGTTGAAGAAAGCGTCGCAAGCGACGCCGTTGACGCACCCGTTGAAAAGAAATCCGGCTTTTTCTCCGATTTGGGCGGAAAAGTCAAAGGACTGTTCTCAAAAAAGAAGAACTGGCTCGAAGAAGTAGAGGGAGTTGAGATATATCCCTCCACTTACGTATTGTCTACGGGCGAAAAAGTAAAGAGATTTTTCAAATCGCAATCGGGTTGGCTCTTCGTACTCCCGGCAGTGATTTTGATGTGCGTCTTTACGTTTTATCCCATCGTCAACGCCTTTATCGGTGCGTTTAAGCAAAATTACAACGGACTCAACGGCGCGTTTGACGGATGGGGATTTGAAAACTTCGTGCGCGTTTTGAAAGGCGACACCGGTACGGGCGGCGCAAACTTCTTGCAATGCTTGGTCAACACCACCGTGTTTACGTTGATTTCCGTTCCGCTTTCGACGTTGCTTGCGTTGCTCATTTCGGTTGCGCTCACGTCGATAAAACCCTTGCAAAAGGCGTATCAAACGGTCTTGTTCTTGCCGTACTTGACAAACGCTTTGGCAATGGGCGCGGTTTTTGCCACGTTCTTCACGATTGTCGGCACGAGAAACAACACGGAAACCGTAGGTTTGTTCAATATGGTGCTGGGGTGGTTCGGCATAGATCCCGTCGACTGGATAGGCAAGGCCGGTGGTCCTACGTGGGAAATCGGCAGTCTGACGATTCCGTGGCCGAAATACATCGTTATGATTATCTACGAAGTGTGGTCGGGATTGCCGTTCAAAATTTTGATTTTGTTCAGCTCGCTCCAAAGCGTCAACAAGCAATATTACGACGCCGCAAGAATAGACGGCGCGTCCAAAAACACGATTTTGTGGAAGATCACCGCTCCGATGATTTCGCCTATGATCAGTTATCTTATCGTCACCGGCATCATGGGCGGCATGAAGCAATACACGGCAGTCGTAGGTATCTTCGGCGACCAAATGGGCATTGACTACGATATGGGCACCGTCGTCGGATACATATACCAATATATCGACAAAGGTATGACGGGATATGCGTTCGCAGGTTCGCTGTTGTTGTTCTTTATCATCATGATATTTACGGGCATCAACCGATTCGTAAGCAAAAAGAAAGTAAAATTCTGAGGGGTGCGCTATGACCGATATTGAAAACAAAGATTTGTTTGAAAACAACGAAAATACAACACCCGAAACGGAATCCGCAGATCTCGGCGAAGAAAACGTTGTCAAAGACAACGCCGACGAAATGAGCGTTGTCAGCGCAAAAGATTCCGCGCTCGACCAAACCGTGTCCGCGGTTTCTTCCGACGCGGCGATTTTTGAGAGAAACGTAACGGATTTCAACGTCGAAAAAGAGAGAAGAAAACAAAAAGTCGGCAACGTGCTCAAAAACGTACTCGTTTACACTGTTTTGACGGTTTGCGCGGTGCTTGCGTTCTTGCCGTTCTATTGGATGGTAATTTCTTCGCTCAAAACCGAAATGGAATATCGTCAGTCCGTGCCTACGTTCTTCCCGCACACGTTTATGTGGAAAAACTACGAGGCGGTGTTGAGCCAAACCTCGTCGGGCGGATCTGGATCGTTCGTGCAAATCCTTATCAATACGCTTGTCGTGGGCTTTTTCTCGACGACAATCGGCGTGCTTGTGACGATTATCACGGCATACGCGCTTGCTCGCATGAAATTCAAGGGCAAAAACATTTTGTTCACGCTCATGCTTGCAACGATGATGATTCCGGGCGAAATGTACACGATCACCAACTATCTCACCGTGTCCGCATGGGGTTGGAGAGATACGTTTACGGTCATGATACTGCCGTTCCTCGTGAGCGTGTATTACATCTATTTGCTCAGAAACAACTTTATGCAAATCCCCGATTCGCTCTACAAAGCCGCGAAAGTGGACGGTTTGTCGGACATGGGCTACCTTATCAAAGTCATGGTGCCGTTGACTGCTCCGACGCTCGTTTCCATCACGCTTTTGAAGTTTATCGGCACGTGGAACTCATACATTTGGCCAAGACTTGTCAACAGCAAGGACTGGCAGATGGTCACCAACTGGGTCACGCGCGGATTTACGGATAGAATCGGCACGGTGTCGGGTGCGCTGTACGGCTTGCCCGGATACGGCTCCGAAACGCTTACGACGCTCAAAATGGCTGCCGTATGCATGGTTTCGCTTCCGCTTTTCATCCTCTTCATCACTTGCCGCAAATATATCATGCACGGCGTGTCGAAGAGCGGTACGAAGGGCTGATACAAAAACAGGGCGGTTTGCCCACAAAACTCGAATATCTGCCTTTACGGCAATATTAATATAACAAAAAGGAGAGCAATTATGAAAAAGATTTTGTGTGTTTTGCTCGTAGTCGCGGTTGCAATCACATGCTGTGGTGTATTGCTGACGGCTTGCAACGAAACCTCTACAGACTATTCACATACTATCGTGTTCTATTCTTCCCAAGGAGATAGCTTGCAATCTGCTACGCAAGTTGCAATCAACAACTTTGAAGCGAAATTCCCGGGATGGAAAGTTCAACACGTTCAAGTCGGAGGTTACGACGACGTCAAGGAAAAAGTCATTTCCGACTTCCAAGGTAAACAACAACCCGACTTGGCATACTGCTATGCAGACCACGTTGCGCAATATTTGCAAACTTCAAAGGTCGTTGATATGAGCACTCTTATCAACTCCACCGACACGGTGAAGGGCGCAAACGACGTTGAATATGCAATCGGTTACACGGCAGAAGAAGTTGCGGACTTTGTCCCGGGTTACTACAAAGAAGGTCTTGCATCCAACTACGGCGATCATGAAAAATACGGCTACGATGCAAACGCAATGCTCACGCTTCCGTTTGTCAAATCCACCGAATTGATGTACTACAACAAGACCGCTCTTGACGCACTCGGACTTGAACCCGCAACCACTTGGGACGAACTCTGGACACAGGCTTCTTACCTCAAAACGAAATATCCCACCGCAACGCCTTTGGGATACGACTCCGAAGCAAACTGGTTCATCACTATGTGCGAACAAAACGGCTGGGGTTACACCAGTGCGGACGCTCCTCACTATCTCTTCAACAACGACAACACCAAAACGTGGCTCAACAAGTTGAACGAGTACTACAACAAGGGCTATATCGCAACTCAAAACGAGTACGGTGCCTACACCTCCGCATTGTTCACAAAGGGCACTGAAGGCGGCGCAATCTACTGCATCGGTTCATCCGGCGGCGCATCTCACCAAAATCCGGGTAGCGCATTCAAATGGGGCATCGCACCCATCCCCGGAAGCGTTCAAGCAGACGGCTCCGTAAATTATTCTGCAATTTCCCAAGGTCCGTCTCTCGTTATGTTCGAGGCAGGCAACGGTGTTGCAAACATTGACGAAAAGAAGATCATGACTTTCATGTTTGTCAAAGAATTGATGGATCCTACCTTCCAAGCGTCTTTCGCAATCGCATCCGGTTACAATCCTTCTCGTAACTCCGTTTACGAAATCGAAGCATACAAAGAGCATATGAAAGGCACAGACATCACGGCAGTTGCTGCAAACGTAGCGGCTTCAATGTCCGACAGATTCTTCACGTCTCCCGCATTCGTCGGTTCGTCCACGGCACGTACCCAAGTCGGCAACGTCGTTCTTTACACGTTGAAGGGCAGCAAGTCCGCCGAAAAGGCGTTGTCGGACGCAATTACAAACTGCGGCGGAAACAGATAACCATAGCGCAGACTGCAAAAACGCAAACCAGATAAAACAATGAAAAAAGCGATAAGTATTCTTCTTTTGATTGCCGTCGTGCTTACATGCACTCTCGCGTTTGTTGCTTGCAACAAAGAGCCGGAGATTGCAGACAACACAAAGTATTACGACACAGTCACAAAGAAGGCGAAACTCACAAAATCATTTGAAGGCAAATCCTTTATGAACGACGGTATAGGCGTTGCAACTGTCGACGCCTACACCGACGGCGATACCACACGCTTCCGCGCTTGGAATAAGGAAGGAAACGATACGGTTATAATTCGTTATTACTGCGTCGATACTCCCGAATCGACGGGCGGCGTCGAAAAGTGGGGCAAAGCGGCGTCTTTGTTTGTAAAGGACAGACTTTCTCAAGCTACCCAAATCGTGTTGGAATCTTCAACGGGCACTCGTCCGACGCACGATTCCTACGGCACTCGCTATCTCGGATACGTTTGGTATAAGACGGCAAATAGCAACGATTTCAGACTTTTGAACCTCGAACTCATTGAAAACGGGTTCACCGAAAACAAAGCTTTGAACACCGATGCATATCCGTATTACAGCTATATGGACGAGGCAAACAAGTTTGCAAAATCCATAAAGTTGCGTATTTATTCCGAGCTCGAAGATCCTCTTTATTCGACGGATCCCGTTGAAATGACAATCAAGAATTTCTGGGATAACACCGAACAATACTACAATGCGGATGCCGATGCAGGTTCCAAAATCGTTATGACTGCGTATTTGCAAAGCTTGAAAGTGTCTGAAAGCGGAACATATACGTTTGTTGCGGGACAATACGATCCCGAAACCAATAAAGTGTACACGATCAACGTGTATGCGGCGTATTCGTCAAGCCCGGCAACAAGAATGAAGATAGGTCAGCTCTACAAGATCATCGGCTCGGTGCAAAAATATGGCGGAACATTCCAGATTTCGGGGCTTGTGTACAACAGCCTTTACGGCGAAAGCATAGGCAATTCGAATCCCGGATATGAAGGCTGCCGTTTGGTGCAAGCAAACTACTATCTGACGTTTGATTCGACGGTAGAGTATATTGCTCAATACAGCAAAACTTTGTACACGGACGTGACGGTGAAGAGTTCATCGATTGAAAACGGCGTGCTTACAATCCTCGGTTCGACTCAAAAACGTACGGAAGACGGAGCCGAAGACGCGGTTGAATTTACCTATCAAGTGAAAGTTTCTGACAGCTATATAAATCAGTTTGCGGTTGGCAAAAAATTTAGCGTAAGAGGTTATCAACTTGTTGATAAATCAGGAATAATCGTTATTCCGAATATATCGGATATAACCGTAAAATAATAATATTAAAGGAGAAATGGAGATGAAAAGAAATATCATAGCGGTCTTGGCTATAGTTATGGTATTGTGCTGCGTCACGTTGGCTGCTTGCAACGACAAGAACGACACCAACGTGCTTGACAGTTACATTTTCGACATGGACGGCACAACCGTTACCGATGATTTCACTCTTCCCGCAAAAGACCTTCAAAGGACGCAAGGACGGCGGTGAAGCGGCGGAATGGAAATCCGAAGGCACCGCAATCCAATTGGAAAAACGCGAATCCGATTGGCTTGCAAAAGTCACCCTTCCCGAAACGGGCTTGGTTGACGTCAATTTGACAGTAACCGTCAAAAAATCGAGCAAATCCTACACCGTAAGAGTCAAAGCGCTTGACGTTTACGATTTTATGAACAGCTACGTGTTCCCCAAGGACAAGGCAACGATCGTTGACAACTTCGATTTGGAAACAGAGTTTGCTTACAAAGGCAAAACCGCAACTATCGCATGGTCGGTTGACGAAGACTATGAGCTTTACATCAAGGTCATCAACAACGGCAAAACGTTGCAAGTTACACCTCAAGGCAACCAAACTCCCGTCAAAGTCAAGGCAACTTTCACCTACAACGGAGTGAGCGCATCTCAATCCTATCGTATGACCGTCTACAAGACCATGGAAGGACTTGAACTTGTCAACTACTGGTACACCAACACCGGCGTTTCCATCGATATGAGCGGTTACGTCGTTTTGATCGGCACGGCTTACAGCTCCAGCTATAATAACGTCACACTCTACATGGTCAACGACGATTTCACGGCGGGCTACTATCTCTACAGAGTCAAAACCACCGATGAACATGCTGCAAAATTGGCTCCCGGCGTACACATCACCGTCACCGGCACAACCAACACCAACTATAACGGTCTGGTGGAAACCAACGCAGGCGGCAAACTCGTTGTTGACGACGACGTCACACCCATCGACGTAAACGCACACGTCAAAGCAATCGATCAAGAAGTCATCGGCAACTTGCCCGCAACCGTTTATAACGAATCTCGCCTTGTTTCGCTCACCAACTGGAAAGTGGATAGCGTAGCAGAAGAGGCTGACAAGAAAACCGGCGATAATTATACGCTGATGGTTCTTACAAAGGGCGGAGCCAAGGTTAGCGTGCGTGTTAGCAAATATATGGAAGGCGCATACGCAACGAAAGCAGACGATGCAACATGGGCAGCAATCAGCGGTTTGACGGCAACTTATCCCGTTGGCTCAATGGTCAACGTAACCGGTATATTGTCAAGATATACAAAGCCCGGCGAAATAGTTGGTGATGGTTGGCAAATCATGCCGTTGAGCGCATCCGCAGTGACTGCAAGCGGTCAAGAAGAAGATGCTGCAGTCACAGTGTACGCAGGCAAGAAAGTTGCAGCCGCAATCGCAAAAGTCAATGAAAAACTCGTTGCAGACGGCATCAACACAGCAGCGGGCAAAACCGTGCGTATCACAACTCAAAAAGAGTTTGCTCTCGAAACGGCAGTTGACGGCGTTGAAATTTCTTACGAAATCGTTGGCAAATCCAACGCAATCGTCCTCGACGGCGGCAAGATGACCGTAACACCGGGCAACCCCGAAACCGCAACCATCCTTGCAACTTACAAGAGCGGTGAATTCGAGTCCGTTCAATTCCTTTCTGTCGAATCCTTGATCCCGACCGCAGCATCAATGCTCGAAGATCTCGAAGTTCCCGAAAGCATCACTTCCGAGACTGCGCTTCCGACTCTTGAAGGCGTAACTATCGAATGGGCAGTCGAGTCAGGCAAAAATGCGATTTCTATCGTTGACGGCAAATTGGTTCCTGCAATTGTTGAAGTTAACACTCCGACCACAATCAAGGCAACCATCACTTACAATGAAGTGACAAGAAGCAAAAATTACGTTGTTCTCGTCCAAGCACCTGTCACGTTTATCAAGACGGCATTGAACGCGGCAGAAGCTCTTAACGACAAAGAAACGACCGAAAAATCTTACATTCTTATCGGTACTGTTGAAAGCATCAAAGACGCATATAGCGAACAATATAAGAACGTATCCTTCTATCTTTCCGACGGTGCATACAAGGTTCTCGTATTCCGTTACAACCTTGACGATGCGGCAACGATAAAAGCAGGCGACAAACTTGCAATCGCAGCCAAGATGTCTAAATTCGGCACAACGCTCGAAGCAGTTTCCAAATTCGTCAAACTTGACGTCACCGATTTGGCAACAGCAAAACAAGCAGGTTTGGACGGAACCGGCAAAGAAGGCACCGTTATGTATGGTAGAATCAAATCTATCGACACTGAATACAGCAGCAGTTTCAACAACATCACAGTTACCATCACCGATGGTACGACGGATTATAGCTGTTATAGACTTAAAGGCGGTGCAGACCTCAACGTTGGTGATTACATCCTCGTCACAGGTAAGCCCGACAGCTTCAAATCAAATCCGCAAGTAGCAGCGGGCGCAACTTATATTAAAGACGCTATCTACGTTCCCAAGCAAACGTTGCAACCCGAACTCGCAACAGACATGAAAGCAGGCACTTACAAACTCACGATGGACACCACTCCCAAGGGCGGAAAAGTGTTGTATGCAACGGGTGAACTCAACAGCAACGGCGCTCTCGTAACAAGCGAAGATGCAGCAAAGGCAGTCGACGTCGTCGTTGAAGCAGTTGAAGGCAAAGAAAACGTTTATACGTTAAAGATCGGCGGAAAATATCTCACCGGTTATCTCAACGGAACGTACAACAACATGAAGTTGGTTGATACCATCGAAGAAGCAGGCGAATGGACATGGAACGCTACCGTCAAAACCTTTACTTGCACATTCAACGATAAGAACAATGTTGAAACAGAGTTCTATTTCGGCGCTTATTGGAATTCCTCCAAAAACACTGTCGGCAACACGATGGCATTGAGCGCAGTCAAATTTGTCACTGGCGACAATGCAGCAAATGTTGGTGTTACGCAATTCGTTGGTTTTGCTTGCACTTTGAAAGAAGTTGAAGAATAATCAATTTCAAAACCGATTGATTTAGTCAATACAAAAGCCTCGCATCTTGCGAGGCTTTTGTATGTAAAAAAATCAAATTTGCGTGCAACGGACGGTGTTGTCCGACAAGGCGTTGCCTTGTGCTTGCAAATTGTTCAATTTGCAGGGGGAGTTCAAGTTCGGTGTCCGCAAAAAAAGAAAAAACACGAACAAAGTTCGTGCTTATCTTTTTGTGGTGCGGTCTACGCAAAACAAATGGTGCTGTCGCACCTCGTGCTTTGCACTTGACACTGCGTGTCCTATTTGTTTGCTATGTCCGCTGCG
>ENA-OPIW01000005-OPIW01000005.1-human-gut-metagenome-genome-assembly--contig:-NODE-5-length-39655-cov-2.437863_pt1 | contig 39655 bp, 15 predicted proteins | sample MGYA00241412_ERZ501654 | MGnify/ENA primary metagenome ERZ501654 (study PRJEB25962, sample SAMEA2042374) | human gut metagenome | biome: human gut; feature: human-associated habitat; material: faeces... | reverse complement strand
CATAACCGCAACGCCGTTTGAGCAATGCGGCTCGCACTTCGAATAAGCACATTCCGTTAATAAGTGCGCCTTGAATAAGTGTTGGATGCTTAAAAACCGAAGTTGCCGGGAGTGATGAACAGACCGCTGATAAGGCTTAAAATCACCGCCAGCATCACCACGTGAACGACGTAGACGATGAGAGCGTGCTTGCCGAAGAAGCAGACCGCCTTTTCTATCGCTTTTGCGATTGCCGTCGTAACCTTGCCTGCGCCGAGCATGAACTTCAAGGCGTCTATCGAAAAATCGCGCAGGGATTTCTTTTCCGCTTCGACGTTTGCGTAAAGGGCGTCGCAGGTTTTTTTGTAGAGAGCTTTCGTCAGGTCGAAACGCACGAGAGAAAGACGTTCGTAATAAAACAGTTCGCCTACGAGCACGCCTGCAAAATAGAAAGCGGTGTAGGGTATCATGGTGAACAAATCGCCGGGTGAAAACTCGTATTGAGAGTAGAATAAGGACGGGTTGCCCCAAAAATCGTGAGGCGGGAAGATAATCGCAAAGATTTTCGGCGTCGTCGCCGATGGTGTATAGCAAAAATACAGACACAGCGTAAGCACGATTAGCACTATGCTTGCGATAATCATTGCAAGCCGATTGTCGCGCGTCAGAAAGGAAATCAAAGCGTATAAGAGCATGGATACGGCAAGGAAGTCAAGCACGCCGAACGCAACGAATACGCCGCTTATTCCCATTTGGTTTTGTGCGATATACGAGCCCAACGTGTAAATCAATGCAACTGCAAGAAGCTGAAATCCTCTTTTTGCGTTGTTACGCGAAAAAGTGCAGGATATGCCCGATATCGAGAAAAATACGAACAAAACTATGGGGTGTATTATATCTCGAACACCGCTTGCGCTGCCGTTTATCCAGTTGTAGCAAAACGTGGTGAAAGAGTCCCCGACGCCTCTTTGGGCAAAGCCGAATCCGTACCATTGATTGCCGAAATACGACCCCAGCAAGATTGCCAGATGGTCGAGAATCATAAGGATGACGCACACGCCGCGAAGGAAGTCGATTTCCCAAATTCTGTTGCGCTTGCGCCTCGGCACGAGGGTGATTCGAACATCCTCGCTTATCAACGGATTTTTTTCTACGCTCTTTTGCATAAAATGAATATAGCACTATTGTTTTTCAATGTCAAACGACGACCTTCATGTGAGGACGGATTGTGAAAAACGATAGGTTAGATACGCTAAATCGATTGAAAAACGAAAGAAAACGTCGAAAGAAAAATAAGTTGCGAAAAACCGCTCCGAAAACTTTTTTCGCGGATTCTATCCGCATAAACTCATTTTGAAAAACTTTGGAAAAATTTGTAAAAAACACGGTTAGAATGTCGAAAAACACGGTATTTGTCTATAAAATCAGCGGCAATCGGGAAAATATGGCAAAACGTTAAATTTTTGCGATTTTCGGATGCGAAAAGGGCTGAAAATCGGCATTTCCCCCAACAGATTGTGCTTTGAAATCAAGCACACCACAAGGTATTGTTATTGATATTCTAAACAGATAAGTATTGACAAATAGGCGAAAAAAACGTATAATTGGACTGTATAATAATCTACACGTATGCGTTACACGCGTAAAGCATGCGTTTCGGAGGAGATTATGAGAATGAGAAAGTTATCGCTCGTATTGTTGCTCGTGCTGGTAAGCGTTATGCTTTTCGGCATGGTTGCATGCAATCCGACAAACAACGGGAACACGGATACCCCCGTTATTCCTACGCCCACACCCGATCCGGATATCGACAACTCGGAATATCTCGGCTCTCAAGAGGCGTGGAATATCTTTAAAGCGGCGGCTCTTGCAGAGGCTCACTCGGAGAAAGACAAACGATACATAAACGTCGACACGGCTTTTGTGCTCGGTTTCTCCAAGGACTCTTACGATTCACTCATCGTGGCGCGCTTTGCAAGCAAGATCGATTCGCAAGACGATTCCAAGAGCCAAATCCTCGTCGAGTTCCGCAAGCTCACGTCCGAAATCAACGGCAGAACCGTCGACAAAGACACCGTCTGCACGATGGCGAAAAACGGTGAAGGCACTTTGCTTTTCGGCGCGTACTACTATGAAGGCAAGCTGGTTGCCGACATGCGCGGAATAAAGAAAGGGGACGGCGTGCACGTCGTTTACACCGATACGATCGATATGACGAAGTTTGTGTCCAGATTTGCGGACGCTCTCGATCAACTCGATCTCTCTTCCGTTCTTTACGACACCCTTATGGGTTATGACATCGGCGGACTCATCAACAGTCTTATCAAAATCGATTTGGCTCATTTGACGGTTGAACAATTGCTTGTCAACGTTTTGTTCGGCGCAAGCAAGAGCACGATCGTGGACTACGGCAACGGTCATCAAGTGTTGCGTATGCCTTGCGATCTCGGTCTTATCGTCAGCATTATTCCGCTCGTTCAAGGTCTTATCCCCGAAAACATCATCAATCTCGTAAAAGACGTGCTCGGCCTCGATCTCGGCAAGCTCGGCGCACTCGCGGGTATGGCTCTTTATTTGGAAGCCGACATCATGAACGGTGCGCTCAAAGGCGTCAATTTCAACATCGACGTCAACCTCAACTCTTACGGAGTTGAAGGCGTCGAAGAAAAGTACGGCACTTTCCAATCCGAATTCGGCATCGATCTCGGACACGCAAAAGCGGACTTCGCAGGTACCCCCGACCTCGACGTCGTTGCGCTTTTGAAATCTCGCAACGAAAACAACACCGCCATTCAGGACGGTGAAAAGTCCCTTTACGATTCCGTCAAGGAAAGCGAAAACAAATATTCCTTCCTCACTCTTGACGGCGCGATAACTCTTTCTCTCGACTTCAACAAAAAGACAGTGTCGATTGACAACGTAATCGGCTCTTTCGGCACTCTCATATCAAATCTTCTCACCAAAAACCTCAAACCCGAGATGCTCGAAGCTCTCAAACCGCTCTTTGCAAAGGAAATTAACTTCGAAAAAGGTACGGTTGAGTTGACGATCAAGCTCCAAGGCGAAATCAACACCAGAGATTCCAAAAAGACAAGACTCGCTCTTGAAATTCTCGGCAGAAACGGTGCAAAACGCGTCACGGCATACTACACGGGCGCAAGAGAAGGCGTATATCTTGACGCAAGCGGTTTGCTCGGCTCGAACGGAACGAAGTTTAAAATCGATGACATCAACGTCAATGACCTGCTCGGCGAGCTTGTAGACAAGGCGTTTGCCGCAATCAAGGGCGCACTCGACGGACTCAAGGGCGGAGCAACCACTCAAAATATTCAACAAACCCTTGTAGATAACGGCGAAATCGTCATTCAACACGGCGCGTTTGCGGCGGCGGATTCCGACGGCAGCGTGGATGTTTTGGCATTGATCAATATGATACTCGACCATATCAATCTCGATATGGACGGCGACATCTTCAATATCAGAGGCATCGAAGTTCAACTCACCAAAGATTTGCTCGACACCATTTTCGGTATGGTGTTCAAGGGCGAGAACGCAGGTGCGAAAATTCCGATTCAGGATGCGTCTTTGGTTTATAAGAATCTCGGCGCACAACAAGAGAAGACTCTTACGTTGTCCGCAAATCTCGGCGTAGAAAATGCGGAACCGCTCGTCGGACTTGCTCTCGGCGTCGGAGTTACCTTTGGTAAAATCAACAATTTGCCCGGATTTAACGCAACGTTCGAAAAACTCGAAGAAGAACTCGAAGCAAATCCCGACGCATATTTGCCCATCCTCAAAAACGGCAAATTTAACACCGATTTGCTCCACGTAAACGTTTCGACGGGACTCACCGTTGACGTCAATACACTCAAAGGCGAACTTGCAAAGATCACCGTCGACATGCCCAATCAAGACATCGGAACGATGTTCAAGGGTGTTTTGCTCACCGCATTGATCGAACTCGGAAACATCGACGGCGGTCTTAAACTCGACATCAACGCGGATATCGACCTCACCGGCGGAATTAACGCGGACGCAATCCTCGATATGCTCCTCAAATCTTCCGCGAAGATTGCAATATCCAAGCAATCCAACAACGAAGAAGTGCTTGCGCTCTATTTGCAAGACGGTTGGATTTATCTCAAAGCGGACATCCTTTGCATAAACGTCAAAGAAATCAAAGTTAACGCAAAAGAGCTTCTTGCATCTCTCGGCATTGGCGCAAGCGGCTCGGGAAGCGGACAAGCTCTCACCGCAGACGACACGACGGGCGACGGCATGGATATCAACGCCGTGCTCGGATTCGTTGCGGGCATCCTCGACGGTTTCAATCTCGGCAATCACGCTCTTGAAATCGTGCTCGCGTCCAACCTCTTCGAACAAGTGCTCGATTTGCTCAACATCGACGGCGTTAAAATCGAATTTGCAAGCACCGACTTCGACGGCGGTATACGCATCGCTCTCAACGACGGACTCAATTTGCCCGAACTTCAACTGGGCGTGTTCATGTCTTTGGGCAACAACGTCAACCTCAACGTCGCACTCAGCGGTTTGTCTGCCGGTTTGAACGACAAGGCGACAAACTATCTTGCAAACGACGGACGTCAAAGCGAAGATTTCACCGAAATCCTCGAATATCCGTTCGTTGGGATAGATCTTACGCTCGGTCTTGACTTCAATGCGGACCAAGGCGCAAAAGAACTCGTGTTCGGCAAGGGTACACACTATCTCAAAGACGGAAAATACGTTGAAATCACCGACTCGAATCCCGTCCCCTCGGACTACACGGGCAAGCTCTATTATAAAGATTCAAACGGTACTTACCAAGAAGAGAATATAACCAAAGCAACGCTCGCATTTGACGAGAAGATGTCGCTCAACTATGAGTTGCGCATTGCCGGTCAACTCGATTTGTCGCCTATCATCGACTATTTGTTCGGTGCGCCTCAAATCAATACGAAAGGCAACGTAAGCGAATTGCTTGTCGAACTCACCGGCAAGAAATTTGCCGAAGAACGCAAAGTTTTGCTCGGCGTTTACTACACCGGCGGTTCGCTTTATATCGACGCAAAGAATTTTGGTCTTGACAAAGTAAAAACCGACGTTGACCTCTATGAGGTCATTCTCGCATTGCTCGCAAAAGATTCCACCGTTATCGTAAACGGCGGCAAGAATGCGGACGCAATGACCGCCGAGGAAGGAGACGCAAACGATCAAGCGGCGAAAAAAGCCCTTGCTCTCGACATTATCGCAACGCTTTCTTCCGACAATTTGAAACTTCAAATCGCAAAGGGATTGACGGACATCATCTATCAACTCCTCGGTTTCGACGCAAACGAACTCACCGCATGGGCGCAAATCGCATGGGCAAACGTCAAAGACAAATACGACAACAAACCCGTCAGAGTTGCGGTTGACGTAAACAACGACGCAGGTCAATCTGTCGGCGGAGCGGAAATTTATATCGGCACGACCGTCAAAACGGCGGACGGTTCTATTCTCAATCCCATCAACATCACGATTGGCGGCGACTCCGTAGAACCCGTTAAAATCGTGCGCAACAACAAAGAAACTCAAACGATGGCAGCCTATTTGCAAGGCGACACAAGCGACGTGTTCGAAGACGTGACGCTCTTCAACGATTACGGCGACATCGCTTTGCCGTCGATCTTTGCCGAACTCAAAGGCACGTTTACCGTCGGTGCGGAAGCGGGCAACAAGTCCTGGACGGTGGGCGAGTGGATTGCAAACTTCCTCGACGACAGCAATCCCGAACTCAACTCCTTCATCAGACAACTTCTTCTCACCTATAAGGTGCCTGTAGAAGCAGGTGCCGAAATCGGATTCCGTATCGCACTCAACGCACATCTCAATCCGAACGTTCCCATTGACTTCACTCAAAATGCGGTATTTGTCAAATACGCCGCATCCGAACTGGCAAATCTTGCCAAATTCGTCGAGGTGTACAAACTCAACGGCACAAAATACACGCTTCTTACGGACGAAGAGCGCACTTCTTACGAAGGCGACGTGTACGTCAAACAATACGTTGCAGGCGGAATTGCACTGAGCGAAGTTTCCAAATCGAATTATCGCGGCGAAGGATATGTTCTCGTCGGTGAAAACTACGTCAAAGTCAACGTAACGGACGAAAACTCCGTGTTGTTTGAAAACGACAAACTCTATACAGCGGCAAGCCTCCTCGATATTGCATACATCGCTTCTCACAGCGATATCGCTATCGAAATTTACAACAAGAGCATCAAAGACGTAGACAAGATGACCAATGCGGAAAAAGTGCAAAGCGTCATCCTCGCTCTCCGTTTGCAAAGCACGGGTGAAAACGCACAAGGCGACGCAGTCAGCACGGTATATCTCGATTTGAGCAACGATTTCCACATCGCTCTTGCCAATATCAACATCGGCGCATTGCTCGGCGGTTTGCTTAAAGGCAAAGGCGACGGCGGCAACGGCGGCACAGCGATGACGGCGGATGACGGCGGCATCGATCTTATGGGCGTGCTCGGCTCGGTGCTCGGCGGAATTATCGGTTATATCGGCATTGACTCGAAGGGCGTGCAAATCAACTTTGCGGAAGCTCTTGTCGTAACGCTTGTACAAATGCTTGCCGGAAAGAAAATCGATCCCGACAAGTTTATCAAGCTCAATCCCGACAGAAGCTATCTTGCTCTTACGTGGAAGTACAATCTTGCTCTCAATCTCCAAATCGATCCCGTGTATCTCGGCTTGGAAATCTCCGAGATCAATCTCGGACTCGGCAAAGAGGACGGCGTTATGCCCGACGATTTCGACAGCTCCATTTATACGACTGCCGAAAATCTCGATACGCTTTCTCTCAACGTCGAACTCGGACTTGACTTGCAACTCAAAGGACAAGAAGAGCAAGTTCGCCTTGAAAAATACCTCGATTTGTTCCTTGCGGATCTCGGTTTGAAACTCGGTTTGGATATGTTTGACAACATCGATTATCAAATCGGAATCAGCGTGGGTGCAAACCTCGCTCTCAACGAACCCAACGACAGCAATATTGTTCTTGAAATAAAGAATAAAATAACAAATAAGAATATAATAGCGATTTACGTCAACGGCGGCGACGTCTACGTCGACCTCGGAAACCTCGGCAGCGATCCGTTCTACATCGAACAAACCAACATCAGCGAGATCATTTGCGACGCAATCACCAAACTTTTGGGTGATCTCAATTCGTCTGCAAGCAAGAATTCCGGCGCATCGACCGCTTCGGACACCGTAAACGCTATGAGCGCAGACGAGCAAATGCAACTCGTGCTTGACATCGCCGACGGCAAACTCGGCGTTCTCGTCATGCAAAACGTGCTTGTCGGACTTATTGCCGCACTCACTTCAAAGGGCGAAGGCAGCACCGACATTGCAACCATCATCGAAAAACTCGACCTCGACATCTCCGTCGGCGTCGATTTGCAACTCGATCCGTCTATCGCAATCAACGTCGATATCGACAGCAATCTCCTCTCTCTCGGCGTGAGCATCGACAACATCGATCTCGCAACGGGCAAGAGCAGTAACGCTTTCAACACCATCGATGCAAAAGCGAAAGAGGGTATCGACAAATTCGTCGAAATCACCGACTCTTCCTTCTCGGGCAAGAAATACAGCCTTGTGGACGGCAAGTACGTCGAATCTGCGGACGGCAATTTCAGAAGATATTATCGGGAACTCAACAACGCGCACATCGTTTCGCTCGACCTCAGCCTCATTGTAGACTACTATGCAAGCTCCACTTACGTGTACGTTGACGACGCAAAGACGCTCGAAGCGTTCTCGCCCAAGGACAGATACTCTCTCAACCTGTATGACAACAGATTCGTGCAAGACGACAACGGACATTATATCCGCGAAGGTTTTGAATTTGACGAATTGCTCAACGTCATTCTCGGCATGGACGGTTTGAAAGACGTGCTTGCAACAATGCTTCCGCAAATCAGAATCAACACCGACAACGAGGAAATAGGTTTTGACGTGATTAAAAACGCGTTCAGCGTCGGCGAATTGCTCGAACGTCTGGGACTCAACCTTATGCTCTCGGACAAGATGGACGACGGCTTCAAACTCGACGTCAAGGCAAGACTCAACTTGCAAGAGATGGGATTGGAGGATCTGTCAAAGTTCGATCTGAGCAAACTCAATCTCAAAACGTTGCTCAACGGCATCGAAGCAAGCATCGGCATCGATTTCGACTACGAACATCCGGGCAGCAACACCAAGATAAATATTTATCTCATCAAAGACACGGTTTACATCGACATGAACGGTGTGGGCGGGCCTCGCGTTCAAATCGGTCTTATCGACGTGCTTGAAAAATTCGGCGTGGAACTTTCTTCTTCTAGCTCCGACGCTCAAACGGCCGCGGACGAAAAGGACGAAAGTTTGAATATCGCAAAAGTCGTGAGCGCAATCGTTTCCAAGCTCGTTCTTGCCGCAAAACCATGGGAAAGCGGCTCTCTCAACAGAATAGATTATCTCGGCGTATTCGTGCGTTCCAACTTCATCAACGACGTGCTTTCGATGCTCCTCAAACAAGTCATCGATTCTCAAAACGTCGTAGTTGACGAATCGCAAAGCGGCCTCTACCTCTATCCGCAAACGGATAAGTTTGCATACTGCGGATTGAACGACGCTCTTGCGTTGCAACTTAAACTCGCTCTTGCAAACAAGAAAGATCCGATCAAAAAGAACGAGGACGGCACGAACAAACAATACACCATCGATCTCAACCTCGGTCTTGACGCGAAAGTCGATCTTGAAAGCGTCGATACGTATCAAACTCTTCTCGACAACGACGAAAGACTCGAATTTATCTCTCTTGACGATTACATCGCAAATATCGTTGCAATCATAGGCGGATTCAGAGGCGAAAGCTATCAAAGAGAAACCGAACCGAAGAACAACGGCATTTACTACACCTTCAAAGAGGACGCAAACGGCGAATACTTGCTCAAAACCGGCATGTATCGCAAGCCGAACTTCAATATCGACGCTGAGGGTGCGTACGTGTTTGACGAAACGACGGGCGAATACAGACTTATTGCAGACGGCGAAGTCTTGCCGGAAGGCACAAAACGCTACACCAAAGAAGACCTCACCGGCGTAAAGATGTATTCTCGCTCTTTCGCAACCGTAAAAGAGGGTGAAGACGGCAAGCAATACGCATATTCCGTCAGATACGACCTCGATCCCAACGGCGAATACGTTTACGACTCCGCAAGAGATCTCTACGTCAACCGTAACGACGCGGACGCTCCCATAAGCACCGAGTATTACACCAGAGTCGACGACAATATCACAATCACGGAAACCGACGCGGCCGGCAACACCACAACGCGCAACGCTCTTGCAAGCGAAGTCAAACTTTATGCAAGATGCGGTCAAGAAACCTATCAGGATCAAAACGTTTCGTTGAGCGTGAGCGGTTTGATTTACTTCAATTCCGCAAGTGCGGAAGTCGTAAACGCGGGCGGCTTGCTTCCCAGCGCGTTCCGCGATATGATCATCAATCTGCAAACCATGTCCGCATTCAACGCAGGCATCGGCTTGAAGGTGTCGGCAAACATCGACCTTGCGGCTCTCGATTTGCAAGGCCTTGCGTCGGGCGGCTCGTTTGACGATTTCATCAAAAACAGCGATTTGAACAAGGTCGAACTCGCAATCGAATTTATCGAAGTCAACCCAGACGGTTACTTTGCAAAATACGACACGGCAAGAAGCACGAAAGACGGCAACGACAAGGTGCTTGGCGGTCTGTATTTGAGCGGCGGTACGCTCTATCTCGACCTCACCAAAGTCGTATCCACTGCGGAAAACTATTCCAAGATCGAAAACTTTGTTGACTTTGCAAAGAAAGTTGCAGATAAGTTCGGCAAGAAAGACGACAAAGAAAAGAACGGCGCACAAACCGCAAGCGACGATGTACAACGCTCTGCGGAACGCGACGCGGTTCTCCTTTTGGCTTACAGCGACGCTCAATTCCAAATCCAAATCACAAGAGCGTTGATCGCATTCGTGCTTGCAACGTTCATGCCCGACCTCGGCTCGCTCGAAGACGTGTTTGACGTGTTCAACATTTCGCTCGGTATCGACCTCGGCGAACCCGTCTACAAGTTGATCGACGACTTGACGGACGCAACAGAAAAAGCGAAGTTCGACAACGAGTATAAGAACGACAGATACACCTACTACGAGAACGAAAAATTCGACGGTATCGCAAACGACGTCTACTACGTCGCAAACGGCGAATACTATGAGGCAAGCACCACCGACGTTTACGAAGTTATCGCAAGTGAAGATGGTACGTCCTACGGCAACAAGCAAAGATTCGAGAACGGCAACCTCACTGAAGGCAAGACTTTTGCGGTGCTTTCTCTTGGCGAATATCACAACATCACCAACAAAGCGGAAGGCAAGTACGTGCACTCCAACGCAAACTACTATGCGAAGATTGCCACGAGCGAAACGCCTATCAGCTTGCGTAGTTACAGAATGTACAGAAAGGACGCAAGCGGCAACGAAATCGTCACCGATACGTATATCAAAGGCGACACTTACATCCGCTACAACGGCAACGAATGTCCGATCGAAGAAGTGCAAACTCGCAAGTTCGGTTACGTCAAAGACATAAACGGCAAGTACTATCGCACCGTCAACCTCTATTCTGCAATCAACGAATACTATCTCGGTCTCGACATAGCAATCGGTTGCGTCAACATGGGACTTAAACTCGGCGGCATCGATATCGGATTCGGCGCAGGCAACGAATTGTTGCCGGCATACATACGCGACGGTAAAGAACACTCTCGCCTTGTTGACAACGGCGACGGCACAAACAGAGAAATCGAATACACCGACGCTCTCACCGAGGACGAAAAAGCGGCGTATCAAGACGTGCCCACCAACATGTTCTACGACACCGTCATCACCGTCGGTTTCTCCGTCGAACTCGAACTCGGCATCACCGAAGGCACGCTCGATTTCGGCAGAATTTTGAGTTCTATCATAGGCGACCTCACGGGTATCGTGGTTGAAATGCCCTCTACGACGAAGGGTTATTCTTCCGCACACTTCAGACTTGACGTGTCGCTCATGGTGGATATCTACGACCTCACCAAGTCCGAACTCAAAATCGAGCTTATCAACGTCACCGAAACCGGTTACGAAAGTTTGTGGCTCGGCGCATATTACGTCAACAACACGATCTACCTCAACCTCGAAGATGCGTTCAACATCCAAAAGGTTGCAATCGGCGGACTTAATATCGCTGAAATTCTCAAAGATTACATCATCGACTTCGACACCGAAAAAGCTCTCTTCACGGCAGGATCTTCCGCACAAGCGGCGTCCACCGACGAGGCGTTTGTCGCAAGCGACGCACAAACGAGCGATATCAATCTCAGCGACAAGGAACTTGCGCTTTCAATGCTCATCAACAAAGACTTGTTCACCTTGAAGCTCGGAGACAAACTCTTCGACACGATCCTCGAATACATCCCCGAAGATTTGCTCGGATTCGATATCAAAGACTTGTTCTATCAGGAAATCAACGGCGGCGTGCAAGTCGAACTCAACACGTCCGACAGCATCAACCTCTCCGTTGACGTGGCTCTCGGACTCGACGGCGACAGATACAACAACGATTCCGTCTATACGGCATCCGAACAAGACAAAGAAGCTCTTGTCGGCAAGCTCAAAGATACGAACGCAGCGTACTACGTGTTCAGAGCGGACGAAAACGGCTACTACGTCAAAGAAAGCAACGGTAGCTATGTGCGTGCAATCACTCCCGACATGAGCCTTGACGGCGTAACTCGCTATGCAAAATACAGAGTTATGCTCGACGAAGCCGCAAACAAACCCTATGCGATGAAAGTCGTTGACAACGGCAAAGGCGACGGCAGCGAAGTTCTCGGCACGACGAAAGAAGAAGTTATCGTTTCGGGCGACGACGCGGAATATATCTACAAGCTCGTTTCGGGCGCACTCGCAAACAAATCCTTCGTTTCGGACGGCGCAAAATACGACACGACGCTTACGCTCGGCCTTGCGATCAAGAACCTCGATATCGCATTCACCAACTCCCGTACGTACGTGCTTAGCGGCGACGAACTTGCAGAGTACACCAATATGGACGACGTCGATAGATTTACGCTCAGCGAAACCATCGACATCACCACGCAATTCAAGGCCGGCAAAGAAAACGACATCGATTTGAGCGCAGTGCTTAAAGCGTTCCTGCCCAGCCTCACCGACGAGCAACTTCTCGTCATCAAGGCGCAAGCGGACGATGGCGGCGACGTAAATCGTTCCGTCCAACTCGTCGTTGACGCGGATATTCAGATTGCGGCACTGCTCAACTACATGCGCACGGAGCTTGTCAAGTACGCAGGCGACGATGACCAATTTGACGGCGACATGGATTTGTTTACCGTCCTCGAATTGCTCAAAAAGGTCATCGAAAACATCAAGCCTTCCGAACTTGTCAACCTCATCGCAGACATTGCAAGCTACGTCAATCTCTCTGTCAGATTGCAAACCAAGGGCGGCAACGACAGCGAATATCACGATATGCTCGGCATCTACATGGTCGGCGGCACGTTCACGCTTCTTACCGACGAGGAGAGAAACAACGTTTACAGCGAACACTACGTCGATCCGAGCGAGAGATACGATCACTATTTCGAAACCAAGAACGGCAGCTACTATCTTGCAGAGGACGGCACGTACAAATACATCAGCGCAAGCGAGTTTGCAGGCACAAGATACTCCTACGATTCAAGCTATTGCTACAAGAACGAAAAGGGTAACTACAAGCGTGAAAACGGCGGCTTGTTCGTGGATTTGAGCTACTTCAACATCCCGTCTTTGCGCATTGACGCAAACGAAATCCGCAAGCTCGTGAGCAGCATCATCGCGGCAACTTCCCAAGAAGCGATGACGGCGGCTGACGATAACGACGGAAACGGCGAAGAAGACAAGAAAGACAAGATTTCTTTCCCGCTCGTCAAAGACGATTCTATCCTCGGATATATCAGAACGTTTGCATACGGTTTGCAAATCACGTCAAGATACGTCAAGGTTCTTGCGCAAGCAGACTATATCAACAGCATTCTCTCACTCGTGATGGGCGAGAACGCTATCCAATTCGACGCGGACGAATTCAAGAATCAATCCAACGTTACGCTTTACACCGACAACACGAGATACTCCTATGCACAGGCAAACGTGGTCGTGGACGAGTTCAAGAGCAGTGTAGCGGGACTTGACAAATCTTCTGCGGAATACAAGAAACTCGCAAAAGATCTCAAAAACACGCTCACCAAGTCCAAGTACTTGTTCGACATCACCGAGTACAGCGGCGTCGGCGCGCAAAACAAGGGCGTGTATTATAAGGATGCGGACGGCGCATACGTGCAAAAGTCCGAAATGTCCCAAGTCGAGCGCGAAGCATACGACAAGAAAGTCGTTGCAGGCACGGCAAGCTATTACGACGTAAAGAAAGTCGAAGTTTTCGTCAAACTGCAAAACGGCGGCGCATACGTTCTCTATGCGGACGCAACTCAAACTCAAATCAACAACTGCGAAAAGGTTGAAGAACTCAAAAACGATTACTTGATCAGAGTGCCCAAACTCTACTTCAAGAACGCAAGCGGCGAATACGAAGCGGTCAATTTCACATACTGGCTTGTCACACCGCTCAAATCGCGCAACGAGTTTATCTCGATCAACCTCTATTTGTGGAATCACAAGGTTTCGCTTGCTATCAACGCACCCAAGGTCGGCGTGACCAAGTTCAATTACGTCACGGGCGAAGACGCAATGAGAAATCACGACATTTCCAACATCGCGTCCGGCGCACGCTACGTCAACACGAACGAGGACATCTACACGAGCGTTGACAAAGCGACCGACGGCACTGACAACTGGGTGTTCGATTATTACACCGCAGGCACGTTCGACACCGCAAAATACGCAGCTTCTCCGCGTTATTACGAGTATAAATCGAAATACGTCCCAATCGACGAGGACACTTTGTTCGTCAAAGACGCGGCAGGCAAGTATCAAAAGGCGGCGGCAAGCGCAGCAGAACTTCCCGACTACATCGGCGAGATGGAAAAGGGCAATACAGAGTACTACGTGTGGACGGGCACCGCATACGTGCGCATCCAAAGAACGTTCATTTACAAGAAGTACACCTACAACACCGAAAAGAAAGTGCTTCTTGCGCACGACGACGTCAAAGACGATGATCAATACTTCGTCAAGGTTCAACAAGAAAGCTCTGTCAAACAACCCGATTTCAGCGACGCTAAGTACTCCGATTATCAATACAAAGAGTACGTTGACACCGACAACCTCTACTACATCTCGCTCGCGCTCAGCGGAAGACTCTTCCTCGAAGCTGGCAAGATTTATCTCCCGTACGACGTGTACGAGGAGCTTTACAAGAGCTTGCACGGCGGAGTTGCACCCACCGACGATGTAATCAAGAGCATTGCATACAAGAAATTCCAAGGCGACTACGTCAAAGTATCCGCTTCGGACGACCTCGACGCACTCAAAGAAAACGGTTTGTATGTTTTGGTCAACGGTGAACTCGACGATAAGTACAGCGGCGTGAACGAAGCGCTCGGCGACGTGCTGGGCAGCATCCTCGGCGCAATGAAGGGCAAGTTCCAAATTGCAGAGGATATGTCCTTCAACATCTACTTCTCGCTTCGTTTGAACCTCGGCTTCAAGCTCTACATTCTCCCGTCGTTCAGCATCGACGTGCGTGACCTCGACGTCGCAATCGACGTTTGGGGCGAGCAGAACGACTTGTTGCAAAACGGCAACTACGTCACAAGCGCGGACAGAGACGAAAACAAATACGAGGGTAAGCTCCTTGACGGAACAAAACCGCACATTCTCGGCATCTACTACGACAACGACAAAGACACCGGCAAAGCAGGTCTCTATCTCGACGCGGAAGCATTGCTCGGCAAAGACGCAAAACTCTTCGTGGATATGAGCGAGTATCCTCTTGAAGACGTGCTGACGGGAATTGTCGGCAAAGCCATCCAAGGCGATGCGTCCGACGCATCCGTGGCATCCGACGAAGTGACGGACAAGAACCCCGACAAGCAAAGCTCGGCATCCACGAGTTTGTTCCTCAACATATTCACAAACGCAATCGCAATAAACGTTACGTCCGGATTTGCGAAAGTTTTGCTTGCAGAACTTTTGCCCGACAGTGCAAGCATTGCGGATATGTTGCCCAACCTCAAGGTTTATATCAAACAAAATCTCAATCCGTACGACATTACGATCGGTGCAATTCTCTTCAACGAGAAGGGCGACGTCCCCATGTTCGACCTCGGTCTCAACATCCAAGGTTTGAACGGCGTTGCAGGTGAGTCGTCATCCATAAACTTCGGCAGAAAAGAAGACATTTTGGCAACGCAACAAGGCTCGAACTCAATCTTCTACTATGCAAGCTTCTATCGCGATAACGACAACAACGATTACACCAACTACTACGGAAAGAATTTCCAAAACAAAGATTACGTGCGTCTTTACAAAGGCGTTGACGGCAACGAGTATTACGCAAAAGAAAACGGCGGATACGATTTGTCCGACAACGGCGACGGCACGTACACCGCAACGGAAAACGCAAGCGGCAAATATGCAATCTACAAGAGCAACGACGGCTCGATTGCGGGTCCGGAAGACAGATATATGTTGGCTGCGCCCGTGTATAGCGAAGTCGTAAAAGCAAGACAATACGCATACGACGGCATCGTTTACACTGACGTTGACGGCATCTATATGCCCGTCCACGAAAGACTCAACGATATCGCGGGCAACAATAACGTCAAGAACAGCAGTTACAGAGAACTTGTCAAGACCAATCAATTTGCAACGTTCACCGGCACGCTCTATATCGTTGACAGCAACAGCAACTACGTCAAGACCACAAAGGACAATTTGCAAGGCTTCACGGGCGAGGGCAATTTGCAATACAAGAAGCTTGCGGACGGCACATACGAAGCAATCGACGCAAACGGCAACGGCTACACCGATATGGAAGAGGCCGACACTTACACCGGCACGGTGTACAAGAAAGTCACCGATTTCACCAACTACACCAAGGCACTTTCGCTCAATCTCGGCGATTTGCTCGGCGGCGGTGAATTTGACGTGACAAGCGTCCTTGCGGGGCTTGACAGCGTTGAACTCGGTGCAAACCTCAACATCAAGATGACGCTCAACGACGTTATCAACTGGACGTATCAATTCACCAAATTTATTGACAACGACCAGATTGCAGAGTACCTCTACTTTGTTGCGACGTCACTTAAAAACAACAAGGAATTCGAGAGCCTTATCGGCTTGAACGTCGATCTCAAGGCGTATCTCAAACTGGCAAATCTCGTCAAGATGATTGCGGGCGACAAGAGCGTCGGCATTTTGCAAGCTCTCGAAGGCGCAAAGATTTATCTCGAATTGACCTACGTGACCAACTTCCACGGCGACGCGCAACCCAAAGCGTTGTTGTGGATTGAAATTAAGGACGGCAAGCTCTATCTCAACCTCGACGCAAGCGAAATCGGCGACATCGTGGGTTGGGGCGACTTCTTCTCCTACGGCGTTATAGAGGGGCTTGATCTTTCAAGCATTCTCGGTTCGAGTGCGACGACCGCTTCCGCACAAGCGTCCGTTGCGGCAATGGCTGCGGACGAGGAAGTCAACACCGGTATGATCCCCGCAAATATTTGGAGCGTCCTCAACGTCGTGCTTGGTAGATTGCTCATCGCAAACGACTTCATCACCGTCGGCCTCAACGAAACTTTCGTTGCGGACCTTATCGGTATGCTTGCGGAAAGCGATAGCGAAATTCTCCAAAGCATCGGTGAATTCTTGCCCAAACTCCGCACGACCAACACCAAGGACACCAGCGGTATCACGATCAACTTCTACGGCAATTCGCCTAGCATCGACATCAACCTCGGCTTCAAGGTTGGCATGCTCTACTACGAAACCGTTGCGAAATTCAACGCAATGTACGGTGCAAACGGAGAGTATGCAAAGACGAGCGATTGGAGCGGTACGACATTCGTTAAGAACGCAAACGGCGAATACGTCGTCGACGCAAGCGACAACGACAACACGTACGTGCTTATGTCCACCGACGATTACGCACTTGTAGCATACGCATATCCCGCATGGGAAGGCGACACCTACGACTACGTTGCGGCAAGCAACACGTTTGTCAAACACGAAGGCGCAGGCAAGGGCGCATACCTCAAACAGGGCGACTTTGCAATCGCGATTTCTCTGGGCAAGCTCTACGCAACCGTCAACAAAGACTTCTCGGTTGACAAAGACAGCAAGTTTGCAGACAAGAATGCGGACGGAACAATCAAATATGTCGCATCCGCAGACGGCAAATATGTCCAAAACGCAGACGGCACATATCGTCTTGCAACCGAAGCGGACAAAGATTTGACTCATTATGCCGCATCATATTCGAATTACGTGAGATTGCAAAATGCAACCGCACATCTTGAAATGTCCATTGACGTATCGTTGTACGGCAGCGGCAAAGCAGGCGATGCAAACATTATCGATTTGAGCGAACTCCTCGATATGATTATGGGACTTATCAGCCCAGACAGCGCAATCAGCGGATCTACGCTCAAACTCAACATCGTCAACGAATTCGGCAACGATCTCGGCGCGTTCCTCACGCTCGACCTCGTTGCGAACATCGATGTCAAAAACTTCAAAGTCGAACTCGGCTTGCAACTCAACAAGAACGCAAAGGGCACGGACGGCACGTCTGCGAAGAAGACGTTGCTCGGCGTTTATCTCATCGAAAACTCCGTGTACGTTGACCTCAGCGGCATCCTCGGCAACACTGCGAAGATTGCGGTGACCGATCTCAACCTCGACGGATTGCTCGAAGGCGTTCTAGGCAAGTTCCTGAACGGCAGTGAAGAGAGCGGTGCCACGGGCGCAAGCGTTGCAAACAGCTCCGACATCAAGACGATTGAAAACAACAAAGATCATTTGAGAGATTACGCATACTTCATGATCAACGTAACTCCTCAAAAACTCTTGATGCAACTCAACGCAGACCTTATCAACGCAATCTACAAGAAGATAATGCAAATCCGCGGTCTCGAACAAAAAGATTTGCTCCCCGACATCGGCGATTTGCTCTTCAGAATGGATTCGCTCGGCGGAAAGACGGAGTTCAGCCTCAATCTGAGATTGAGCGACGGCTTGTACTTCTGCCTCGATATACCTGCGGCGCAAATCACCAAAGATATAAGCAAGGGCATTGCGGAGACCTTCAACCTTTCGACAGAGAGAAAGAACTTCTACAAGGCGCTCACTTCCGACGAACTTGCATCATTCACGGGTGACAAATACGTCAAAGACGCAAGCGGCAACTATGTTGTGGACACGGCGGCGGTCGATTCGAGCAAGACTTACTACAAACTTGCAAAGACCGCAAACGTACCGCAAGGCTACATCGAAATCTTGTCGCTCGACCTCAACAGCCTGATCGGCGGTACGGGTACGTTTGACATCTCGTCTCTCAAACTGCCCACAATCGGTCTTAGTGCTTCTTTGGAACTCACAATGACTTCAAAGAACCTCAAACCCGGTGACGAAGGCTATTCGGATTCGCTTGCAGGCTGGGTTATCTCCTTGTTTGAAAACCTCCTCGGCGGACAATCCATGTTCGGCAAGTTCACCGCGCTTACGCTCAACAACGGCGCGCTCTACGACGGCGGAACTCAATACGAGGGCAAAGTCTACGTCAAGAACGGCGACGCATACGAGCTTTACACGGGCACGACCTACTCGGCATCTACGACGTACTATAAGTACACGCTTGCGGATATCAACATCACGATGGCAAGCGAAGCCATAAACTTCACAATCGACATTGCGGCGAACATCAATCTTGCGCCTATCCTCGCATACGGCATCGGCGGCATCTTGTTCAGTGACATCGCAGTCGACATCAAGGCAGGCGATCCTATCAACTCAACCATTCTCAGCCTCTACTATCTCGGTTCTTCAAGACTTATGAAGCAATCGGACGGCAGATGGGAACTCGGCGCGGCAACAAGCCCCGTTTACACAGAGAATGAAATCTATTCGGATGCAATCTACATCGACGCAACCGGCTTGGGACTCGGAAAGATCAAGTTCCAAGGCATTGCGGGATTGCTCGGCGCAACTCCGAGCTATGATGCGGCAATCGCATCCGGCGCAAGCGTAAGCTCCGACGCAACGACTTCGGACGCAGACGCAAGTGCGGAAGCAAAGGCGGCGGCAGGCAATGCGTTGTATTTGCAAGTCGATATCGAAAACGGACGTCTCGGCATGTCCTTCGACAGTGCGTTTATCTCAACGCTCATCGGCATGCTCGGCATTGATCTCGGCGACATAACGCTTCCGCCAATCAAGTCCGTCAAACTCGATATCAATCTCGGTGAAAGCGGATTTGAATCCATCAACCTCAACGCTCAGCTCGACAGCGTCGGCACGGGTGCTAACGTTGCAATCAAGAACGTGTCTCTCGGCTTCGGCGAAAGCAAGGTTGACAGCGAAAAACTCATCAATTCGGTGAAGACCGGTTATGCAGGCTTGACGTTCTCCAAGACGTCGGGCTTGATGTCCCTTGTCCAAAACGCCATCGACAACCTGAAGCCGGGCTTGAATATCGAAATTCAAAACAAAGTGTGGCAATTGCGTCAAGCAAGAAACGTATCAACGGCATACGATCATTCGACCATCACGCTTAACGGCAGAAAGGTTCTCACGGCAACCAACCTTAAAGAATATACGGACAGCGATAGAAACTACAACATTCGTCTTGACTTGAAGAGCAACAATGCTCAAACGGGTCTTTCGGCGATAGTGGGCGGCAACAACATCTTTGTCACCAACCTTTCGCTCCCGACGGGCGGTTTGGTCGGTGCGATTGTCCCATTGATTTCCGCACTCAACTGCCTCGATCTCGGCGGTATGATGGGAAGCTCGCCGCTCCTCAAACTCGTCAGCGGAACGGATGGCGATGATTCAACCTATGAATATCCGTCCGCAAAGACTGCGGCAGATACCTCAACGCAAGTAGCAAGCGGTTGGAATGCGGACAAGACCTCGTATTCGTATCCCGTCAAACTCGACAACCTCATCAAGAGCGTTGACGTCAACTTGTTCAACGATCACGAATACTGGCCGTACTTCAACGGCGCAACGGCAGTTTCGAGCGGCGCAGGCAAGATTTCTCTCAAAGTCAAACTCGATAAGGACGCTTACAACGAACTTATGATTATGGTAAGCTGCATCCTTATGGGATTGATGAAAGACAAGATCGACGGCGATGACGGCGAGCCTTATTTCGGAGATATCAACAAAGTCGGCAGTGGCGGCAGCGGTTTGAGCAAATATCTCATCGACGGCATCGGCGACACGGACGAAATCACCAAGTTCTATAACGGACTCGACGCACTTGTGCAAGCAAACGCTTCGACACAACAAAAAGTCAACTACGTTGAACCGTTTATGCGTTCGCTTCCGGTAACGTTGACCAAGTGGGCGCTGATGTTCGCTCTCGACGCGGCAAAAGTGTCGCTCTCGTGGGGAACGATCCAAAACCTTGCAAGTGAAATCGTCCAAGACCTCAACAAACTCATCGGCGGTATCCTTCCGATTCCGTTCGCAAGCGGTGAAATCGATCCGTCCATCAACATCTACATCGATCTCAATCCGACGGCAAGCGAGTACGGTTTGTCAAGCGACAAAACCGTAAAACCCGGTATTCAAGCGATTGAAATCATGGTCAACGGCGAAAAGAACGGTATCGGCACGGCAATGAAGTACAACCGAGCCAAGACCACCGACAAGAACAACATGAAGACCGTTGCAGGCGGTGGCGGTGCAGTTGCGGCAGGCAGCTCTAACAGCACTACGACCGACATCAACGAGGCATGGGACTTCTTCATGATTCGCATCACGCCGTACAGCTTCAATGAAAGTTCGTTCACGTCGGGCATGTTGCAATTCGACGACTCCGAAAGTGCGGCAAACATCGGCGTTGAGCCTCCGACGGAAATCGTTATCGAAGATCCTGCAACCAGAAAGGGATATGCGGTATCCGGCGGCGCAAGAAAAGACTTCGAACTCAGAGACAGTTTCTTCTTTGACGCAACGCTCTTCCCGCAAAAAGCAACCGTAAACTTCCCGATTTGGATTGAGGACAGACAAATGACGTCCTACAACGCGGGTAGTCAATATCAGGACGCAACGGGTACTTATATCGTTTGGGATGCGGCGTCCGTCGATTTGACGGCGGCAAATTCCGAAACGGCGGACGAAAACGGCAGACGTCTTGCAGGATACGTGTACGGCTATGCGCTCAACACGGTGCTCTACGCAATCCCCGTCTACGTCACCAACGACAAGGAATTGCAAACCGTCAAAGGATTCTATAGAAACAACGACAGTTCGTACAGCGAAAAGGCTCTCGGCGTGGATATCGACACGGAAAGCTCCAAGTATATGGCAGAGCTTCCCGACCTCGTGAGAATTGCCTTCTCCAGCGGCAAGTACACGTTCGGCACCTACATGACGGACAGCTTGGGCAACATGGCATACGCGGTTATCAACCCGATAAGCGGCGCTCCGAGCGAGAACGGATATCAGATTCTCACTCAACCCACGCAAGCGGAGATCGACAAAGGTGCGACAGCAAACCTCAACAAAGACGGCAACAAGTACGTGCTCTATCCGGCGTATATCGCAGGTCTTGTGACCGAAAGCAAGGACGGCAAGGATGTCTACAAGACGATCACCGTCGGCGACGCAACGTATTACGTGCTCGACCGCAGCAAGTTGCCCACCGGCAGACAATTCCCGGCAGGCACGATCGAGTGGAACACCGACGACTTCAAGTACGATTGGCAAGGTTCGACGTCTTGGAAGAGCGGTGACGAAAGCAACGTCGTCAAAGTCGGCTTCACGTATCAATGGGGTCTCGGAAAGGCTGTTGAGGACACTATTGCGCTCACTGCAAAGAACTACAAGATTTCAAGACTTACCTCGATGAGCACGTCCAAAGAGCCGGGCGCACCGCAAGTGTCCTTCAAGAGCGAGCGCGACAGCAACGGCAATTACACGACGATCTTTGAAATCGACTCTATGTCCGTCGACGCAAGCACGCAAGATCTCGTTGCATATCTCAACTCCTTCAAGTACGTCAACGGCAAGTTTGTCACCGAAAGCTCGATGACGGGCTACGACGTCGAGTGGGATACCACCGAACTTGCAAAGGCAATCGATGCGATTAAGCAAGATGGAAAAGTCAACTTCTACAAGGGCATTGACATCACCGTCAAGGCAAAAGTCGGCGGCGAAAGATTCAGCATCTTCACGTCGGTGACAAAGAATCTCACAACGACAGACAAAGTCGGATTTATCGGCAAGAGCGAAACTTACGTCGGCAAGTTTGCACAGGAAGTCAACGTCAGAATCGTCGTCAAGCCCTTCGTGTTCGATTCCATGGTCAGCGAAGTGACCTTCGATCAATATCAATACTCGACGATAACGGCAGAATCTCTCGGCAACAGTTATCAGATTTACGTCAAAGACGCAAGCGGCAACAAAGTCGCAAAGACTTTGAGCGTCGGCAGTGCGCTTCAAGTTGAAGCTCCGTTCATCAAGGCGGTCGAAACCTACTACGACGCGTACAACAACGGCGTGCACAAACTTACGTCCGACGAAATCACGTTCAACGGATACAGCAATTCCAGAAGCTATCCGCTCTACGTCAAACTCACGATAGGCACAGAGTTCAGCGGCAAGCAAGAAGTTTACGTGCCGCTTGCGGTCAACGCGCTCTCTCCGTCCACGCTCAACGTGACGGTGTCGCACGAAGATACGCTCAACCCGACTTGGGTCGAGAGTGAAGAGCACGAGAGATATCAAGTGTCTTTCGGTTCGGCAACGCACACCATGTACCCCGATTGGAGCACGGTGACGTACTACACCAACGCAGCATGTACGAAGGTGAAAGCAGAGCAAAATATCTTTGACGGCGGCACGATTTACGCACAAGTCGAAGCAAGAGTCAAGGATGCGGACGGCAAAGATCTCGCACTTGTCAACACCGGCAAAACGGACGAAAACGGCAATGCGATTTACGAAGCTCAAAAGATCACGCTCCGTTTGAGTGTCGAACAACAGACCGTCAAGAGCGTCAACTTCTTCTATGACGAATCAATCGGCGACCTTGCTTCGTACATCAGAGCGAACGGCATGACGGCAGAGCTTAAAGCCAAACTTGCCGACAAGAACAACTACACCGGCAGCGTATATCAACAAACGCACGTCATTGACGGCGAAGCGTTCGGTATCGATCCTATCAACTTTGCACAAAATCGTTCCGACTACTTCACGACGAGCGATTGGGGCGACGTTGCAAACGGCACTCCGGTGCTTGTCAACCTCGTCAAAGGCGACAGCTATATCGCATACGTCAGAGCGTTTGAATCCGTCGTGTCCGATGCAAACTACAACGGCATCTCGCAAACGATCTACGCATTGATCGGCAACAACAAGGTTGCAATCAACGTCAATATCCCGTCTTATGCGTTTACGGGCGGCAAGCTTACCGACAGAGAAAGCAAACTTACGACCCTCGGCGGCAGAGTGGCAGGCGAAGGCGCAGAAGTTTTGAGCCTCGGCTAAAACGTCTACGACGAGTGGAAGTTGCCTGCATCCGCAAACGTACAGACTGCGGAAGGCAAGGGCGCAATCGACGTTGCAATCAAGTGGATCGATTATGCGGCACCGAGCAAAGACGAAATCGTCACCGACGAAAGCGGCTCTTACGTCGAACGCAAGTACTTCTTCTTCGACGGACTTGCAATCCGCTATCCGCAAGCCGACGGTTTCACCGCAAGAATTTATCTCGACGGCTTCAACGCAGCGGCGGATATAGTGCCCGACGGTATGAGCAACGAATACGACGTGTTCGACAAGTTCACGTTCGCAACGACGGCAACCGTCACGGTGGACGGCACGACTTATCACAAAGTACCGCTTCATTGGCTCGACACAAGCATGCCGACGGCAGAAGAGATCAAGAATGGTTCGTTCACACGCAAGGCGTACGTGCTCGGCAACTACGTTGCAGGCAGCGACATTGCGTTTGACTACACCGTCACGATCAACAACGACTTCACGCTCGACGGTATAAGCGGAAGCTATAAGGAAGGCTTCGCGACAGACTTGACGGCGGACAACTTCTATAAGGGCTTGCTCAAATCCACGACGCTCCGCGTCAACGGAAAGGAAATCCCCGTCACGCTTGCTTGGAGCAACGATTACACGGCTCAAAGCGGCTACAACGGCGAGATGACGCTCACAATCACCAGCATGGACGGCGACAAAGTCGCACTTTCAAGCAACGTGGTTGCAAACGTCACCGTTGCGACGACAGGCATCGAAGGACTTGCAAACGGTCAATCTTACAGACTCGATCCGTATGCGAAAGCAAGCACGCTCTTTGCAAACGGTAGCGTACAAAAGGTCAAAGTTGCCGGCAGCGAAGTTTTGCAAGACGTCAGAGTGGAATACAACTTCGACAACGAAGAATTCTACGCAAATATCTCCAAGTATTTCGGCAAGAAGTATAAAGTTGCCGTAACTTACAGATACAACGCGGGCGCTCACGAGCAAACCGAAACCGGTGAAATCGAAGTGTACGTCGTCGATAGAACGATCATGTACATGTCCGATTACGAGAATCGCTCCATCGTGGTTGACACGTTCCTCCACAAAGACGCGTCTTACCTTGCAAACGTGATGAGAATCACAACCGTCAACGGCGACACGTTCGATGCTTTCTTCGACTGGTCAGACGTTGACAAGCTCATCAAGAGCGGCACGAGCAACACCGCATACATGGCAACGGCAGTCATCGGCATCGAAAGAGCGGACGGCGGCTACGTCAAGGCTGACATCACCGGCAGCGGTATCCAATCCTACGTCACCATCGAGGACTACGTTGACTTCATGAAACGAGACAACAAAGACTTCAAGTTGACGGACGAAGCAAGATATATGCTCGCAAAACAACGCGTCAACGTACCCGTCACGGTGCTCGATCGTACGATCGTTGACGCAGAGCTCATGCTCGACGGAACGGGACTCGAATACTTGTACACGGAAAGCAAGTATTCGACCGTCACGGATACGCTCGTCGGCATGAACGGCGGCGTGGCGGACGGCAGGTATATCGACATCGTCTACACCAAGGCGACCGGTATGCTCGAAGAATACGTCTATTACAACCACTTTGCATACGCAGGCGCAGACAGACTCCCGTCCAGAATGACGCTCACGTTTGCAAACGGCGACAAGGGCAACTACTTCATTTCGTACGAGAACGCGCCCACGGCAAGAGATCTTGCAAACCTCAGCGCAACGCTCGACAGAAAGATGACCGTCCACGTGTGGGACAGCGAAGAAAAGAACTTCGAAGTCATGCCTTCCTTCGAGATGACGATCAAGATTCGCGTATCCAAGGTTACGCTCACCAACAGCGACCTTGCTTACAACGATATGTCCGTCGGTTCGTACAAGTACAACAAGGACGTGTACACCGACAGTGAAAACTCCGTCTACAACACGGCGAACTACGACAAGACGGCAACCTTCTACGTCGGCGCACAATTTGTAACCGCATATGCGTGGTGGAACGAGGGCAAGGAAGCAATCGGCGCAAATCAATACGATTACAACACCACCTACAAGAAACGCCACGGCTTCACGGATACCGACGGAACGACTTATCCCGGCATCTACAAAGTGTACGGCGGATTCGAAAACGAGAAGGATTACGCAGGCGTCAAGTTCTACGTCTACAACCAAGACACCAAGAACTATGCCTTGTTCGACGGTGACGTAAGCACTATCGGCGAAAACTTCAAGACTTCGGACGGCAAAGACCTCTACTTGCTCGTCTACGTGACGACGCAAACTCTCAACGTGTCCTGGAACGCACAAGACGTTAAATACACGTTCAGAGGCGGCAACGTTGCGGTTGAAGCAACGCTCACCGGCGGAGTTAAGGACAACGACGCAAGCGCAAAGGTTGACGTAACCGTTCACATCAACAATAGCAGAACGGAAAGCGTAACGCTCGTAACGGGCAACGGAGACGCTCTCTTCAAGAACGGCGAATTTGTCATCGATCCGTACTTAAATGCAAACGTGTTTGCAAGAAAGAGCGGATATAGCGGAGATCGCTATGAGAAATCAAGCACGGCAATCGGCGGATACGTCAAGAATAATCTTGACGGCACGTACAAGCTTGTGAACGGCGAATACGTCGCAATGACGGCGGCGGAACTCGACAGAGATTACGTCAACTTCCCGACAAAACTCAATGTTACGCTTGCAAACGGCGCAACGGTTGAGTTGCCGGTAACGTGGGACTTCAGCGGCGTCAACGTCACTTATGCGGGCGGAGAATACACCGCATACGCAATCGTCAACTACGGTGGCGAGTACAACTACGGCACCAACGAAGTAGGTACGCAACGCATCAGATTCACCGTCAGAGTGCTTGACAGAAGCGTTGTGAGCATTGCGGACGAGAGTGCGCTCAAAGCCCTCGTCGGCTATGCAAACGGCACAAACAGCGGCGTTGAACAATACGTCAATCCGTACGAATACGTCAAGCCCACAATGCCCACCGAGCTCAAATTCAACGAACGCACGGGCAACGGCGACGCAACGCAAGTCGTAACCTACACGACGAAAGACGCAAACCACTTGCTTGTTTGGAGCTTCGACGAATTCAGACCGACATACAACGGCGGATTGATTTACGTCACCGCAAAACTCATCGGTGTTGACGGAAACGTACAATCCTACAAGATTCCGTTCCTCGTCAAGAAGATGATTGTCAAAGAAATGACGTCCGCAACGACGACAAAGAGCGGAAACAGCACCGTTTTGACGACAACGGGCATCTATACGTCGCTTGTTGACAACAGCCTTGCCAAGACATCGTTTGTCATCGATCCCAACAATCCGTCAAAATTGACGATGCCGTTCGCCTACATCGTGAAATTCGGCGTTTCGGCTCCCGAATTCGATGCGACAACCGGAAAGATTAAGCTCGACGCAGAAGGTAAGGAAGTGTTCAACGCTGCCATAGACGAAACACTTGACTTCTTCTACGCAATCGTATCTATGCCAGCAGACACATCTTATACGGTCGCAAAGGACGGTATTACGACAACAGCGGCAGGCAAGAGCGCAATCGTTCAGTTTGCGGATCAGGAACGCGTTTCCGTCCCGATTGAGCAAGCGGCAAAGGTTGACGCAACGGCATATACGCCAAGCGTTTCCGGTTTGTACAACGATAGCGCAAAAACGCTCAACATGACCACAATGGTTAACGGTCAAAAAGTGAACGTTGTGTGGTTCGGTGTCGCGGAAGTGTATTCGTCAAGCAGCAAGACGACATTGGTTGCAAGATATTCGGTTACGTTCTCGTCAGCGGAAGAAGTGTTTGCACTCCCGACATCCTCGGCTCGCAAGATTGTTTATAAACTCTATGCGGCAATCGGAACGGTTGTGGACAGCAACGGTACGCTTCTTACGACAAGAACGGCAAAAGCAGGCGAATCCTTTACTGACGGCACAATCGTCAAGGAAGGACAGCTTGTTCCCGATGCGCAAGTTGTGTCAAGCTTCGCGACAATTACAATCAACGGCTGATTTAAGCCTCAATCGCAAAAAGCCTCGCAACAAGCGAGGCTTTTTCGTTAAATCGGAAAGCGGACGATTGCGGCAAAGTTTGTCGCTAAGCAAAAATCATTTGCAAAATTGCCGAAAATCACAATGATTTTGTTTATGTTTTTTTGAAGAACGTGCGGTTATATAAATTTTTATTGAAAAAATCACCGCTTGTGATATAATACATATAATAAAACAAAAATCGGAGGGCCCTATGGGACTTATCAAAAGACAACTCCTCAAAGTCATTCAATGGGAAGACAGTTCTCAAAATACTATAGTGAAAAAATTTGAGTACGACGACAGATATGCGATCATGAAAGGGTCGGAACTTATCGTCCGTCCTTCGCAAGCGGCGATTTTCGTGTATCGCGGAAGCGTATGCGACGTGTTCACCGAGGGCAGCTGGAAACTCGATGAAGGTTCAACCCCCGTTCTTACCGCAATCGCAAACTGGAAATATGCGTTTGAAAACCCCAAACAAATCGACGTATATTACGTCAATTTGCGCAGATTCACGCAAATGAAGTGGGGTACGCCAAATCCCGTTATGATGCGCGACAAGGATTTCGGAATGATTCGTATCGCAGGCCATGGCGAATATTCCTTCCACGTCATGAACCCCGAATTGTTTATGAAAGAGTGCTTTGGCACGATTCATTCGTTCAAGACGGAGGACATCGAGGAACATCTCAAATCAATCGTGCTTGCGCAACTTACCGACATGCTCGGCGAGTGCGAAATCCCCGCGCTCGAACTTGCGGCAAACTATCTTGAAATCGGCGACACCGTTTGCACTCAAGCAAAGCCAAGATTCAACGAGCTCGGTCTTGACATCGATTCCGTGCTTGTGCGCAATTTCAAATTGCCCGAAGCGGTTGAAAAGGCAATGGACAAACGCACAACGCTCGGTGTGTTTGACGGAAAAATGGGAGAGTACGCTCAATACGAATCCGTACAAGCAATGCGCGACGCGGCAAAGAACCCCGGTATGGGCGGTATGTTTGGCGCAGCAGGCATAGGTCTCGGCATGGGCGCAAGAGTTGGCAATCAGTTCGCTCAAAATCTCGATGAAGCGCAAAGCGCAAAAATCAAATGTGCAAAATGCGGCGCAAGCGTCAAAGCAGGAGCGAAATTCTGTCCCGAATGCGGAGCGAAAGTGGGCGGCGAAGCCACTTGCAAATGCTCGAAGTGCGGTGCCGAAGTTCCTCAAAATTCGAAATTCTGTCCCGAATGCGGACAGCCCATGAGTGCAACATGCCCCAAATGCGGAGTCAAAGTCAAATCGGGCATGAAATTCTGTCCCGAATGCGGAGCAAAAATAGACTGATAGACAATCAAAAGTGTTTATTATATGGCAGACGTTTTCAACTACAACAATACGGCGGTCGTCAAATGTACAAACTGCGGCGCGGATATGACATATGATCCCGAAAGGGGCGCACTTCATTGTTCATATTGCGATGCAACTCGTTCGATCGATAAAAAGATAAGTTTCAAACGCGATTATCTCGCGTCTGTCAAGGACGGGGAAGTGAAGTTTGACGATTCGACATACAAATGTCCGAACTGCGGCGCAGAAGTCAAACTTTCGTCGTTTGATACGGCAATCAAGTGTCCGTATTGCGGAGGGACGAATGTTGTTGAGATAGATGACATGAAAGGTTTGAAACCTGACAGCATTCTTCCGTTTGCGCTCTCGCAACAGCAGGCGTCAACCGCAGGCAAAAAGTGGATAAAAAAGAAACTTTTTGCGCCGTGGAATCTCAAAAAAAGTTTCAAGGTTGAAAATTTCAAAGGCGTTTACATCCCGTCTTACGCTTTTTCGACAGATGCTTTTTCCACTTATGACGGAAGAGTCGGCAAAAGACGCACAAGAACGGTGGGCAGCGGAAAAGATCGCCGCGTGGAAACGTACATAGAATGGTACAACATCAACGGCAATACGCAAAACTCTTTTGAAAACGTCGCCGTCGAAGCAAGCACTCAACTCAACCAAAAAGAACTAAACAAGATTTTGCCATACGACACCGACAATCTCGAATCATACAACAAAGACTACATCGCAGGCTTTGTGGCAGAGAGGTACGACACTTCCTTGCAGGACGGATTCGGTGTTGCGAAAGGGCAAATGGACGATACGATTCGCAAACGCATTATCGATAGCTATTGTGCGGATGTCGTGGGGTATCTAAACGTAAACACCTCCTATTCCGGCACACAATTCAATTATATGCTTCTGCCTCTTTGGGTTTGCGCGTATATGTATCGCAAAAAAGGTTACCGCTTTATCATCAACGGAAGAACGGGCAAATCCACGGGCAAATCCCCCGTGTCGCCGATCAGAGTTGCGATTGCGGTGCTTCTTGCGCTCGGCGTAATCGCTCTGCTTGTGTGGGCCTGGTTGAGCGGACAATTCGAATAATCAAAATTTACATATCTTTTAGGAGGTAACAACCATGGTAACAAAAGACATGCTCATCATCGACGTACTCGCACAAGGCGATCCCGATAAACTCGCAGAAGTGTTGCAAGAGAGTGGTATGCACTGCTTGCATTGCATGCTCGCGCACGGCGAAACTCTCGAAGAGGCAGCTGCGGTGCACGGCATCAACGTTGACGAACTCGTTGAAAAGCTCAACGCAGTCATCGCAAAATAATTTAGTGCACAACAAAAAGAACGCCTTGCAAAAGGCGTTCTTTTTTACATAAAACGGCAGAGCGCGCAAGCAATCAAAGCTCCCAGCAGCGTGCAAAAAAGAGACACGGGGATAGCGTAACGCAGTTTTTTCACCTTACAAGCGGAAAAGTACACCGCGCAAATATAAAATATCGTTTCGCTTCCCCCTGCAATCACGGCGGCGCATCTCGCTATATATGAATCCGCGCCGTATTTTTGAAATATGCCGTCCAAAAGGGCAATCGTGCCGTTGCCCGAAAGGGGAACGAGAAGTATGATTTCCGTCACTTCGCTCGGTATGCCGATATACGAAAGCGGCTTTGCAAGCCAAGCGGAAATCGTGCTTGAAAGTCCGCTTGCCTTAAACAGTTCGATACACACGAATATGGACGCGATATACGGAAACACATCTATAACAAGGTTCAATCCGTCCTTTGCGCCTAGCAAAAAACAGTCGTACACTTTCACCTTTTTGACAATGCAGACGACGATAAGCGCAATGAGCAAAACCGGCAATACGTACGTGCTTACGTTCATTTTGCACCTCGACGATATTTTTTACTATAACCGCAAAAAGAGGGTTTTATCCTCTCTTTTGTCGTAAATAAAGTGCTTGTTTTGTTGGTTTTGTTAAAATCACTTTTTTTCAACGAGAGCACCTTGCACATTATTGCGCCGACAAGCGTTGCTATACCGCTGGATATCAGAGTGGGCAAAATTATGTCCGACGGACTTTGAGAATTTGCACCCGCGCGCATTGCTATGACGGTTGCGGGAATAAGTTGGATCGACGTTGCGTTTATCACCAAAAGCATAATCATGTTGTCGCTTGCTCTATCGCTACCGTCGCTCATTGCGCTCATCGCTTTTATGCCGGCAGGCGTTGCGACTCCGCCCATACCGAACATGTTTGCCGCAAGATTTATCGAGATATAATCGTACGCTTCGTCGCTTTCGTTTTTGAAATTTTTGCGCACGATCGGGCGGAGAAGTTTGGAGAGTTTTTTGTCAAGCGAAGTCGCTTCGACCATTTTCAAAACGGACAGCCATACCGCATATATCGCGCAAAGTTTGATTGACAATTCGATTGCGTGCGTAACTCCGTCAATCATTGTCGGGAAGGCGGCTTCGGGCGCGCGGGCAATCATCAAGACGACGGATATTGCGCTTATTATCAAAAATGCGACGTTCATACGATATTGTATTTTTCATTTTGCGTGCGTATGCACTTCTTATTTACTTTTATAAATAAAAGTTGTATAATGTATAAACTCAATTCAAAAGGCGGCACCATTAGCCTGCCAAAGAGGTGGCATCATGCAAGACAAAAAGAAATTTTATATGACTACGGCAATTGCCTACGCATCGGGCAAGCCGCACATCGGCAACACGTACGAAATCGTTTTTTCCGACCTTATCGCAAGAGCGAAGCGTATGGAAGGTTACGACGTGTTTTTTCAAACAGGTTCGGACGAGCACGGCGAAAAGATCGAGCTCAAAGCGCAAGCCGCAGGTCTGACGCCCAAGCAATACGTCGACCAAAGAGTTGCGGACATCAAACGCATTTGGGATTTGATGGACACGACCTACGACAAGTTTATACGCACAACCGACGCAGATCACGAGGAACAAGTCCAAAAAATATTTGAAAAGTTCTATAAACAAGGCGATATATACAAAGGCTCGTACAAGGGCTGGTATTGCACTCCGTGCGAATCGTTCTGGACGGAGAGCCAACTTGTCGACGGCAGATGCCCCGACTGCGGTGGCAAAGTCGAAATGGCAGAGGAGGAGGCATACTTCTTCAATATGAGCAAATATGCCGACCGCCTTATGAAATACTACGACGAACATCCCGATTTCATCGTTCCGCAATCGCGCAAAAACGAGATGGTAAACAACTTCTTGAAACCCGGTTTGCAAGACCTTTGCGTTTCGAGAACGTCGTTCAACTGGGGTATTCCCGTGAGTTTTGACAAACGCCACGTCGTTTACGTGTGGCTTGACGCGCTCACCAACTATATTACGGGCGTAGGCTACGACGCCGACGGCAATTCAAGCGACCTCTACAAAAAGGAATGGCCGGCAGACGTGCATATCATCGGCAAGGACATCGTGCGTTTCCACTCGATTTATTGGCCGATATTCCTCATGGCACTCGGCGAGCCTCTTCCCAAACAAATTTTCGGACACCCGTGGCTGTTGCAAGACGGCGGCAAGATGTCAAAGTCCAAAGGCAACGTCATTTATGCCGACGATCTCGTGGACTTTTTCGGCGTTGACAGCGTAAGATATTATCTGCTTTCGCAAATGCCTTTCGACAACGACGGCATAATCAGCTGGGATCTGGTTATCGATACCATCAACAGCGAGCTTGTCAACGTGTACGGCAACCTCGTGCAACGAACAATCGCCATGAGCAACAAGTATTTCGGCGGCATCGTTTGCGACAAGGGAGCAAACGAACCCGTTGACGACGAGCTTAAATCGCTTGCAAAAGCGGCAAGAGACAAGGTGTTTGCAAATATCGACGCATATCGCTCGGCAGACGCGCTTTCGGATATATTCACCGTGCTTAGAAGAGCAAACAAGTATATCGACGAAACTATGCCGTGGGTGCTTGCAAAGGACGAAAGCCAAAAAGACAGATTGGCAACCGTGCTTTACAACCTCACCGAAACCATCGTGATTTGCGCAAGTCTGCTTTCTCCGTTTATGCCGTCCACCTCTCAAAAAGTGGTCGAACAATGCGGGACGACAATTCGCTCGTTTGACGATCTCGACAAATTCGGACTTTTGGCAAACGGCACGAAAGTTGCGGAAAACCCCGCGCATTTGTTTGCAAGAATAGACGCCGACAAGGTGAAAAAAGAGCTTCTTGCAAAGGGCTTGGTGAAAGAGGACGTCGAAGAAGAAGAGAAAAAAGAGCAAAAACAAGCTAAAAAAGAAGAGAAAAAAGAGGACAAAAAAGCGGAAAATATCGTTGATATAAGCGAAATTACCATTGACGATTTTGCAAAAATTCAACTTCGCGTGGGCAAAATTCTCACTGCGGAAAAGGTTGAAAAAGCGGACAAGCTCCTCAAATTCTCCGTGCAAATAGGCGGTGACGTGCGCACAATCGTGAGCGGAATCGCAAAACATTATACGCCCGAAGAAATGCTCGGCAAAAACGTTGTTGTCGTGTACAACTTAAAGCCTGCAAAACTTCGCGGAATAGAAAGTCAAGGTATGCTCCTTTGCGCTTGCTACACCGACGCAGACGGCAACGAACAAGTCGTGCTTGTGTCCCCCGAAAAATCCGTGCCGAGCGGCTGCGTGGTGAGATAATCGCAATATGCTTATAGACACACACTGCCATCTCAATGACGAAAAACTGCTTTGCGACATTGACAGAATCGTAGGCGATTTCGACAAGGACGGGATCGAGAGCGCGATTTGCGTGGGGTACGATATGCCCTCGTCGGAGCTTGCGGTTTCAATTTGCGAAAAGTATGACAGGGTGTATGCCGCAGTCGGAGTACATCCGCACGACGCCGATACGTTGGACGATGAAGCATGCCAACGCATCCTCGAACTTGCAAAACGTCAGAAGGTTGTCGCAATCGGCGAAATAGGGCTTGATTACTACTATGATTTGAGTGAAAGGGAAGTGCAAAAATCCGCTTTTGCAAAGCAAATCGAAATTGCAGATGAGGCGGAATTGCCGATTGCGTTGCACGTTCGCGACGCATACGAAGATACGAGAAAAATCCTTTTCGATATGCAAAAGTATATCAAAAACGGATTGCTGTTGCACTGCTATTCGGGCTCTGCGGAGTATGTGAAAATCTTTGATAAACTCGACGCGTACTATGCTTTCGGCGGAGCGATAACCTTTAAAAACGCAAAGCATAATCTCGAATCGCTTGCCGTCGTGCCAAAGGACAGATTGCTTTTGGAAACCGATTGCCCGTACATGACTCCCGTGCCGTTCAGAGGCAAAACAAACGAGCCGAAATACGTAAGCCTTGTCGCACAAAAGGCAGCGCAGGTGCTCGGAGTGAGCGAAGAAGAAATTGCGGATTTGACAAGCAAAAACGCAAAACGATTGTTTACACGCTTGAAATGAGCGGATAAAACCTAGGTTTTGCATAAAAGAAAAAGATATAATAGTTTTTAGAGAATATATATGACCAACAACTACGTTTATGAATTCGGCGACAGTTTGTATCTCAACATCACAAATCGTTGCCCCAACAACTGCGAGTTTTGCATACGCAACATCAAGGACGGCGTGAGCGGAAACGATTTGTGGCTGCTCAAAGAGCCGACTTTCCAAGATCTTGCGGAAGACATCGCTTTGTACGATTTGTCAAAATACAAAGAGATAGTTTTTTGCGGATTCGGCGAGCCTATGTGCAATTTGTCCATGATTTCGCAAATCGCACCGTACCTTAAAAAGAAGGGTTGCAAAATCCGCATAAACACCAACGGACTGGGCAATCTCATCAACAACCGAGACGACGTTGCAAAACTTATCGCGCCGTATATCGACAGTGTGTCCGTATCCCTCAATGCGTCCACAAAGGAAACCTATCAGGAGATTTGCAGAAGCAAGTACGGTGAGGCGGCATTCGACGCAATGCTCAAATTCACCAAGGATTGCGTGGATGCCGGCATCGACACCACCATGTCGGTTGTGGATTTCATAGGCGAGGACGAAGTGAAGGCTTGCGGCGAGCTTGCAAAAAGCGTCGGCGCACATTTCAAGGTGCGCGAAACCATAAGGGAAGAAACCGAATATTAAGAAAAAACAGCAGTCCGATTTTGACTCCTGTTTTTATCTTTTGTACTTTGGATATTTCGTCTTTTGTGCTTTGGCGTTTTATCTTTGGTACGTAAGTAGTGTGTGAAAGAATCGGCGGGATATACGCCGCTTTTAAAGGTAATAAATGGAAAACAACGGCATCAAAGACATTATACGCGGAGTTGATTTTCACTTCAACAAGGCTCTCGGACAAAACTTTATCACCGACGCCAACTTGCTTGACGCAATCGTTGCAGACAGCGGAATAAACGGTGACGATACGGTTGTGGAAATCGGCACCGGAGCGGGTACGCTCACGCGCGCGATAGCAAAGGTCGCAAAAAAGGTTTATTCTTTCGAGGTGGACAGGAATTTGCAGCCCGTGCTTGCACTCTCCCTTCAAGGCGTAGACAATGCGGAAGTTATTTTCCGCGACGTTCTCAAAATGAAAGACGACGAGCTTAAGTCCGTTGTGGGCGATAGTTTCAAAGTGGTTGCAAATTTGCCGTACTACATCACCACGCCGCTTGCGATGCGTTTTATCGAAAGTTCGCTCGACATCAAATCCGTTACGATTATGGTGCAAAAAGAAGTTGCGCTCCGTTTCGTTGCAAAACCGAATACGGCGGATTATTCCGCAATCACTTTGGCAATCGAGATGGCAGGCAATGCGCAAATCACCAGAAACGTGTCTAGAAATATGTTTTTCCCATCGCCCAACGTTGACAGTGCGGTGGTGCGCATAGATATAGACCGCACGAAACTCGACGGTGAAAACGCGCCTCTTTTGCACAAACTCGTGCGTTCGTCATTTGCAATGCGCAGAAAAACGCTTGCAAACAACTTGTCGGTTGCGTTTCAAATCGACAAACAAGAGGCTGGCAAACTTATAGAAGAAGCAGGCTTTTCTCCTATGGTCAGGGGGGAAGCGCTCTCGCTTGACGACTACAAAAAACTGACAAAAACGCTTGAAACACGCATAAAATAAAAGACTGTATGATCAAACAAAAATCTCACAACTTAACCGGAATTCTATTTTGCTCGCTGTGTGCGCTTGTGTGGGGCTTTGCATTTATCGCTCAACAAAAAGCGTCGTCCGACGTGCCGACTTTTACGTTTAACGCTTTGAGATTTTCTCTTGCGGTGGGAGTGATAGGCATATTTATCCTCATAAACATGCTCATCGACAAAAAGAAAGGCACAACGCGTATCGGATGGAACAAGGCGACGTTTGTAGGCGGTGCATTGTGCGGTTTGAGTTTGTTTGTGGCAAACAATTTGCAGCAATACGGAATCGCGCATACTACGGTCGGCAAAACGGGATTTATAACGGCACTCTATATTGTGATTGTGCCTCTTCTGAATCTTCTTTTGAGAAGGCGTATCCCCACAAACGGCAAATTTGCAATCGTACTGGCGGTGCTTGGCTTTTATATAATGTGTATAAACGGCGATTCCGGCCTTACTTATGCGGACGGAGTGTTGTTGCTTTGTGCAATAATGTTTTCTCTTCAAATTATGTTTATAGACATATTTGTGGATGAAGTCGATCCTCTCAAAATTACGTTTATACAATTTGTGGTGGCGAGCCTTCTGAGTTTGCCGGCAATGGCAATCGAGGGCTTTCCGCCGGTGAGCGCGATTCAAGCAAACATTATGCCGATTCTGTATGTCGGCATCATGTCTGCAGGCGTCGGATTTACTTTCCAGACGGTCGGTCAAAAGTACGCTCCGCCCGAGCTTGCAACACTCATCATGTCGCTTGAATCCGTCATTGCGTTTATTGGCGGCGTTGCGTTTTTGCACGAAAGTTATTCGACAAAGGAGTTTGTCGGATGTATCATCGTATTGCTTGCCGTATTCCTTGCGCAAATCAGTATTCCGCATACGATGTTGAAGCCCAATTACAGCAAATATTTCATCGACTGATTTTTCAAAACATCAAAAACGCACACATGACGTGTGCGTTTTTGCATTGTAAAGTGCGATTTTTGTCAGTTTAAATCAAATTTCAACGCAATCGGCAAGTGTTGCAACACCGTTTGAAACGGTAAATTTAATGTTGTGATTGCCGTATATCATACCGTAAATTCTGCCGTCGTTCTGATATGACGGACGTGGATCTTGCGCAATGCAATCGACGATATTACGTTTTTCGCAATCGGGAAGGTCTTTCAAAATTTCGACGTTTTCAACCTTTAAAACATGTCCCGAGCACTCGTCTGCAAATCCGCAAATCGCGTCGGGGATACAATCGGATTTTAGATACGGTTTTATATCGTATATCGGCGTACCGTCAAGCAAATCCGCACCCTCGACAACGAGAACTTTGCCGTTTTCCGTATCTTCCACTTTTACAAGTTTCACACAGCTCAATCCGAGAGAGTTGGGGCGGAAAGGCGACCTTGTCGCAAAAACACCCGCCTTCTCGTTTCCGCCAAGACGCGGCGGTCGCACGGTCGGACAAAAGTCTTTGCGATGCGCTTTTGAAAAATCGAACACCAACCACAAATGCGAAAATCCCTCGATGCCTCTTATCGCGTCGGGGTTGCGATATTCTTTTTCAAAGACGATTCTTCCCACCGTTGCGACTTTTCCGCATTGGCGAGGGATGCCGAACTTTTCTTTGAAAGGTGTAAAAATGTGTGCGATCGGTTTGATTTCCATAATTGACTCCGAAGAAATCATAGCACTTTTTTTACGTTTTTCATAGATATTTACGACAATTCGGCGATTATTTTTGTTACGCTAAAAATCGAAATATCGTACTTTTGTAAAAAATCGCTCTTGAAATGAGCGCATTTTTGTTTTATACTTTTCGTATAATCATTATATCTTTTAGATATAAGCGGAGGGAAATTATGAAGAGAACTTATCCGAGTTGGTTGGAAGGTCAACTCACAAGCAAACAAACAGAGTACACCAAGCCGACCAAACTTCTTGCCGCTGACGGCAAATTGCTTTCGCCCGGTTGGGCAAGACACAACGTGTTCGACTACGAGCGCGACAACGCAAAGCCCGCTTGGCGCAAAAAAGAATGGGATTTTTATCAGATTTCCAACGGCGAATTTATGGTGCAAATAAGTTTTGCAAACATATCAATCGGCGGATATGCGCAAGCGTCCATCACGGATTTGCACAACGCTCACCAAAAGAGTAAAATCCATTCGGGCACTATTCTCGAATCCACCGCGCTTTTCCTCGGCGGCAACAAATATATTCTTCCACCCAAGGGCGACGAGCCTAACGTCGTGGATTTCTCCGTTTCGGGCACGCAATTCAAAGCCGTAACCGAAAAGAGAGTGCGCACTCTTTATTTCAAGGGCAAGTTTAAAGGCAAAGAGGTCGAGGCAAACTTCACAATGGACATCATGGACGGGCTTGAAAACATCACCACCGTTCTTCCTTTTGCAAACAAACCCACAAGATATTTTATGACCACCAAGCAAAACTGCATGCCTTGTGCCGGCACGTTCCGCTGGGGCGAGCAAGTGTGGAATTTCGACAAGAAAGACACATTCGCGTTTCTTGACTGGGGCAGAGTCAACACTCCCTACAAAATGGTTTGGTACTGGGGCAACGGCTCGAAAGTGGTGCAAGGTCCCGACGGCAAAGACCACATGTTCGGTTTTGAAATCACGTGGGGCATCGGCGACGAGTCCAACGCAACCGAAACGGCAATTTTCTGGGACGGAAAAGCGCACAAGTTCGGCCCCGTCGACGTCGAAGTTTTCCCAAAACCCGACAAGTTCGAAGAGCCGTGGCACTTTGTTTCGCAAGACGGCAGATTTGATTTCACCATGACTCCGTTTTACGACCATCACGGCGATCTCAACGTTCTCAATCTTTTGCGCATGCATTGTCATCAAGTTCACGGCATCTGGAACGGCACCGCAATCCTCGATGACGGCACGAAGGTTGAGGTGAGGGATATGTACGCGTTCTGCGAATACTGCGAAAACAAGTGGTAAAAAATGCGCTATTGAGCAAATAGCGTCGTCAGGACGCTCATTCACAAGTCACGTACGATTTAGTACGCTCCTTGTTCCAAGACGGAATTGGAGTCGCAAGGCGACGAGACACTCACACCCGATTGAATTACATTCTTCCCCTTGTCATTCCGAGCAACACCGAGGAATCTAGGCGTAAGCCGCATTTCGCTACGCTGGATTCTTCACTACGTTACTCGCAACAACTATGCTTGTGCATAGAAACCTACGGTTTTCGCCTTTAAAAAAGGCGGTTGCTACGTTAATATCTGCGTTCCCTTGCAAGCAAGTTGCCTCACTTGACATTGACAGAATGACAATATGGGTGGGGCACCCACACCCGATTATGATGAA
>ENA-OPIW01000001-OPIW01000001.1-human-gut-metagenome-genome-assembly--contig:-NODE-1-length-55596-cov-3.696147_pt1 | contig 55596 bp, 58 predicted proteins | sample MGYA00241412_ERZ501654 | MGnify/ENA primary metagenome ERZ501654 (study PRJEB25962, sample SAMEA2042374) | human gut metagenome | biome: human gut; feature: human-associated habitat; material: faeces... | reverse complement strand
GCAAAAGTGTGCCCTTACGGTATAATAAAGACAAACGGAAAAACCCAGTGTTTTCAAGGGTTTCAGCGTTTGTCGTTGCCTATTCAATTCCTTTTCCAACCTTGATAGTCAACGAAAAATCTGTCGAATGATGGGAGGTGTTACCTAAAAGACAAAATTGAATATTACAGCAGCGGTGCGGTATTTTACCGGACCGCTGTTTGTCAGGGCGTTTCATCTGATCTGATGGGCGCCCTTTTTTTGCGCCCATTTTCAGAAGGAGGAAATTCACATGGAACTTAACGAAGAAGAAAAAAGGCAGTTGTTTCAGGTTGACGGCGACTGCCAGGCCAAAGTGCTGGATGAACTGTATATGACAGCCCGTTTCACCCGCAACCCAGAGCAGCGTGATATGGTGCGGGGCCTCATGGCAAAGCTGCGGGATCTGTCGGATGAACAGTGCATGGATCTGGTGAAGGACATCCAGAAGAATTATCACCTGCCTTACCCTCGCACTATGGGCGAGCGGATCGCACTGGCCCGGCAGCAATCCGGGGCTGAAAAACTGAAAGGCCATGACATTATGGCCCTGGAGCGGTTTGACCCGCAGGTACGCCACATGGTTGTTTTTGATGTACTTTCTTTTGAATCCCCTGTCGGCTATAAAGGCGATAAGATGCGCCTGTTTCTCACGGATGAAGGGTATCAGAAAGCGTTGGAGAATCAGGAACGTGGCTTTATCAAGCTAAAGAACCATGCCAAGGTACACAATGGCTATTTGAATTACGACCATAAAGACAGAGATTTGTAGCTGCTGCTCAGTATAAAGACTTGCCAGGAAGGAGGATGTCAAATGGCAGTGTTCAGAGTTGAAAAGACAAAAGATTTTACGGTCATGTCCAATCACCATCTTCGGAATGTGTCGCTGTCTTTGAAGGCAAAGGGGCTGCTGTCGTTGATGTTGTCCTTGCCTGATAATTGGGACTATACGACTAAGGGCCTGGCCCATATTTGTAAAGATGGGGTGGATTCTATCAGCAGCGCGATTAAGGAGCTGGAAAAGCAAGGGTATCTTACCCGGCAGCGGCTCCGTGACGCGCATGGCAGGCTGGGCGATATTGAGTATGTCATCCATGAAAAACCTGTGCCTTCTGATGAGCAGGACGCTATTCTGCCACCTAAACGGGAAAATCCAAGACAGGTAAATCCAAGACAGGTAAAACCTGTTTTGGAAAAACCTGAACAGGAAAAACCCGCCCAATTAAATATACAAGAATCAATTACTGAAAAATCAATTACGGATATATCAAATATCCATCAATCAATCTATCCGGCCTTAGGAGGAACGCCTGATGGTAACGCGGAGATGGATAGGGATAGGATTGATAGGATAGATACCTACCGGGAGATCATCAAAGAAAATATTGAATTTGAGGCTCTTGTTCAGAGGTACGGATATGAGCGTGTGGACGAACTGGTTGAGCTGATGCTGCAGACGGTCCTCTCCCAACGGCCATATATCCGCATTGCCGGAGATGACTACCCCTGTGAGGTGGTAAAAAGCCGCTTCCTGAAAGTGAACTTCTCTCATGTGGAGTATGTGTTTGACTGCCTGGATAGCAACACGACAAAGGTTCGGAATATCAAGTCCTATCTGCTGGCGGCTCTCTACAATGCCCCGACTACCATGGACAGCTATTACCGGGCCGAAGTCAATCACGATCTTTACGGCTAAAGGGGGATGCTTCTATGGGCAAAAGAAACGGACGCCCAGTATATGCTTCCAGGCGGGAGGAAAAGCGTTCTCAAACTGAAAAAATGTATTGCACGATAAAACCGGATTGTGCAGGCTGCCCTTTTCCTTCACATGGCTTTGTGTGCTGGAGTGCTGACGGGAGCTGCCTGCGTACTCACATGAAAAAATTACAGAAAGGAGGCCGAGCGCCATGAAAAGCCATGAAACGCTGAAATTATGCCGAAGTTAAGCCAGGAACAGATCGACCAGGCACGGGAAGTTGATCTGCTGGCTTATCTGCTTTCCAACGAAAGCGGTGTGCTGAAACAGGAAGGCGCCAATTACCGCCATAATGAGCATGACAGCCTGGTTTATGTGGCAAGTAAGAATTACTGGTACTGGAACAGCCGTGGACGAAAGATCAACGCCGTGGATTATCTCATGGAGATCCGGGGGTACAGCTTTGTGGATGCTGTGGAACGGCTGATAGGCAGCGGAACCCCTGTTGTTTCCCATTATACAGCTTCCGGCAGCCGGGAACAGCGGAAACCGGTGGAGAAAAAGCCCTTCCGCCTCCCCAGGGGGAAACGCTGTGCCACCTTTGCTGTTTCTTATCTTCAACGCCGGGGAATCCATTCGGACATCATCAGACGGTGTATGCAGTTGGGCCTATTCTATGAGTCCCGCTATAACAACGAGGCGGTTTGCGTTTTTGTTGGCCGGGATGATACCGGTACGGGCCGGTTTGCCTGCGTCCGCGGAATTGCAGGTGACTTGAAAAAGGACATCAGCGGCAGCAATAAGCAGTTTAGCTTCTGCTACCCGCCGGATCAGCCGGGCAGCCGCCATCTGGCGGTTTTTGAGGCTCCGATTGACGCCCTCTCCCATGCTACGCTTCAAAAGCTGGAGGGTTGGCAATGGAATGGCTACCGGCTTTCCCTGGGTGGGACTTCCTCTGTGGCCCTGGTCGCTTTCCTGGAGCGCCACCCGGAGATCACCCGCGTTGCCCTCTATTTGGATAATGACCTTGCGGGCCGGGTCAATGCCCGGAAAATCAAGGCACTGCTGAAATCAGACCAGAGGTTTTCAAAAATCCGGGTGTCTGTCAATCCTCCCCGCAGTGGGAAAGACTACAATGAGAAATTACAGCGCACGCTTCAAGCGATCCGCGAAGAAAAACACGCCAGCCGCCAGAAACAGGCGGCTGTTTCAATTTAGGAGGAAACCCAATGAATAACGACAAATCCGCGATTCAGGTAATCGCCGGGGCTGCCCGCTGCCCGGAGTACAGCCCATCCATGGTTAAGGCTTTGATGAAAAAGCTGGAAACTAATGAAAAAGCTTTTGCTCTGCTGATGAATGTCACCCCTTCCACGGTGCGCCTCTGGACAACGGGCGCGGCCCGTCCCTGCAGCATGGCCCGGAGGCTGATGCAGATTTATGAATCCGGGCCGGAAATCGTAAGTAAGATTGCCGGGGAAAGCTGCCCGGAGAAAGGAGGACGCCAGACGAGTGAAGCGAAGGAACAAACAGCTTCTTGTGGAAAATGAGTATGTGAAGGAATTGCTGGCCGTCCTGAAAGAGAACCCTTCCCCAAGCGGCAAGGATTTTGCTGAAATGGTTGCCCATGTTGGCGAACTGGAAAGCCGGTTGGCCGAGGCCGTAGAGGAATTGAAAACTATGCGCCAGGAGCTCCAACAGGTGCAGAACCGCTCTCTGAAAGCAGTGCTTCAAAAGAGCTGTAAATCGCTGGAGGATAATATCTCCAATATGCGCCAAAAGCTGGCGGAGCTGAAAGATCACATTATCGAAGGCTGCCAGAAAGCTCTTTCGGCTTTCAAAGAGCGCGGCACTTCTGCCCTGGATGGCCTTTCCCGGTTTTTCCATGTCAAACCCATGCTGGAAGGGATCAGGAAAGCGATTGATAACAGTATTCGTATTGACGATAACGCTGTTTCCAAGATCCAGACCCTTTCCGCTGAATACCATCAGGCGGGCAGGCATTTGAAAAACATGGGCCGCGCCCTGGTGGGCAAAGAACCGGTGGCCGAGGTCAAAAGCCCCGGCAGGCTTTCTAAGGTGATTGCGGCTCCCTATAAAGCGGATCGTGCCTGCATGACCGCCGCCCAAAGGAGTATCGAAAAAGCCATTGACAGTGTAACCCGTTTGCAGGAATCCGCTGAACGCAGGCCCTCCGTTTTAAAGGCTATGCAGGAAAATGGCGAGAAGGTGCAGCCGCCAGCGAAAAAAGCTGTGCCTGCTGTAAGCAAAGCGGAACGGTAGGTGTCATGGCAATGGGATTGCTTGACATACTTGCTGACCGGCTGGATGTGTTCATTTCGGATCTGCGGCTTTGGTGTACGCTCCCCGCTTTCGGGATCATGCTTGAAATGGATAACCATTTATATCCCATATCTGAATGGAACCGGGCGCTGGCCTATCTATCTGGAAGGCCATGCGCTTTTTCTAATGTGCCGGAGGCAAAAAAACATATACTCTCGCTGATAAAGGAGGTGGAGTTAGATGGCGAAAGAAACCGTACATGAAGATTTTGGTGAAAAGATCGGCGGCGCCAAAAAGGACCTTTGGGCAGCCCGCGGCCTGTATGTGGATGATCTGTTGGGGATGAACGAGCGCGAGGCCGATAAGTATGTAAAAAAAGATAATGTCTGGAAAAAGCCGGATTATAATGCCTTGATCCAATCCGGCGTCCCGGTGGATATTCTGTACTTTCGGAAAGTTGTGCGTGACAGCCTGAACGCCTCCCTGCGTTATCTGCGTTCTGATGATACGCCGGAGAAACGCCTGGCGCGGCAGAGAGAGTACATTGCAACCGTCCGTCAGGTGCAGGAAGCCGTTGAAAATGTTCAGACGGTCCAGGAGGCTATGGGCGTGTTTGAAGCTCTTATCATCGGCGGCGGTTACTGTGAGCGTATTTCTCACGGGATCGGCGGCGGGTATATCCGGGCCACCCAGAAGGGGCGGGATAACCCGGTAATCACCGATAAGCTGGTAAATGCCCTATATTTCCGTGGGGCGCAGGACTTTGACCGGAAAATCGTCCGGGAGGCTGTAAAAAAGCAGTTTGGCGTCCCCGCCGAGCAAAAGGTTCCCCGCGGGTACGATATTCGATTCAATGACGGCAAAAGGACCTACTCGAAAAATAATGACTGGCTTCCCGATACCTACTATGTCACGAAGGGCTATACGATCCTGAAAACGAATTTTGCCACCCGTGAGGAAGCGCTGAAATGGGTACAGGATCTTGCCCGGCAGCGCGGAGGCAGCGGAAAACAGCGGTTTGTACCGCAGCAGCTTTCCCGCGTCCGGCGTACTGGCCCGGATTACCGCGGAAAGCGTGATGTGATCGGGCAGGATTATCTTGACGCCTTTGCCTTCCGGGGTGGCGAGTTTGGAAACTGGATGACGCAGAATGACCGGCGTGCTTCCCTGAATATGGGGTTTGACGCTCTTAAAGACCTGGCGGCTGTCCTGCAGATCAGTGAAAAGGATATTTCCTACCAGGGAACGCTCTCGATTGCCTTTGGCGCCCGCGGCAGCGGAAATGCCGCCGCCCACTATGAACCGCTGCGGAAGGTCATCAACCTTACCAAGATGCACGGGGCCGGTTCGCTGGCCCATGAGTGGTGGCATGGTCTTGATGATTACCTGGGCGTGAAAATGGGAGCAAAGGGATTCCTTTCTGAACATTCCCACCTGTATGAGCCATTCAAAAAACTGATTGAAACCATGAAATATAAGCCGGAAACACCGGAGCAGGCCGCGGCCCGGACAGAGGCGCAGGTGGAGCGTACCCGGAAAAATGCGGCAAGCTGGCTGGATTCGGCGGTACTCGCCCCGCTTAAACGGGTGGCAAATGACGAGATGCACATGGAGGCTTATGCGGTCCTTCGGGAAGAATTTCTTTTAGGAGTTCCCGGCTCTGTGGAACAGTTAAACGATTTCAAGAAATCTGTTACCGGGCGGGTGATCCCCAAGAGTGAGCGTGACAGGCTGGAGATTTTCGAGCGTATGCTGTCCGGGATGCAGACGCAGGAACCTCCGCAGATTGGCCGTGTAGAAACGGATTTCTATAAAAACTCTATCCGTATGGGCAAAGAGTGCGAAAAGGACGGCGGCTATTGGGAAAGCAATACGGAGATGACCGCCAGAGCTTTCGCCTGCTACATCAAAGATAGGCTGTCCCCTGAAATTTCGGATTACCTGGCGGGCCACGCCGACAGCGCCGCTACTTTTGCTACCGGCAAGGATGGAGAAATAGAAATTCTGAAAGCCTTCCCGGAGGGTCAGGAACGCAAGGCCATCAATGCTGTTTTTGATGAAGTTTTTGCGGACCTAAAGCGGGAGCATTTTCTCACCCATTCCGACCATCCGCAGACATTAGAGGAAACTCGGCCAGTGGCAACGCCCCCGCCTTCCCGCATGGATTCCATGCCGGTTATCACGGATGTAGAACAGCTTTCCCTCTTTGGCGGGGAGAAGCCTTCTATTTTAGGACAGCTTGCCGCTACGAAAGAGCAGAGCAAAGCACCAGCAGCGCCAAAACAAAATAAGGCCCATGAGCCGGAACTATGATGGAGGTGAAAGATTGGAAGAAAATAAGGATTATCGTGTTTATCGTTATGGGGATGACTTAAAACCCGGATATGAATTAAAAGTGGAACATAGTGTTTCCTGCGAAAATGTAGATATTTCTGCTTTGATCGCCATGGGCACGGAAAGTTTGGAGGCCATGTGCCAGGGAAGCATTGATGGTGAGCAAAAAGCCTATGAGATCGTTTTGGCTGCGGCAAAGCAATGGGAACAGCAGGCGGCGGCGACACAGACCATCAACCGGGCGTTGGAATATCTGCGGACCCCGGAGGTTGCTCATACATCTAATCAGTGGCAGTCAAAGGATAACTGGCGGGATGGCGAAGAAATCAGCAACCGTGTTTATAAGATGACCTGCAGCGTTTGGGAAGATATGAAATATGACCGGGAAACGAAACAGAGTGTGCCGGTTGCCTGGTATGTCACCTGGGATGTTTATGTAAATTCCCCTAAGAAGGGGTATGGAGAAAGAATTGCCGGGCAGAGTCAGAAACGCTATACAGATAAAAATGCTGCCATGAAGTATCTGGATGGCCGGAAGAAAGCCTATTCTCATTTGTTCACAGAGATTTCCCCTCCGATTCCAGATCAATACAAGCAGCATTTTACCGTACATGGCGCTCTCTTGCCAGGATATACCGTGGAAGGACAGGAACCGGAAAAGACTGTAACTGCGCCGGGGCGTGATTCGGGCAAAGCAGAACGGGCTTCGGTGCTGGAAAAACTCTCAGACGCAAAGAGGCAGGAAAAAGCAGCACCGCCAAAGGCGCCTGACAAGAAAAAGGAGGATATTCATAGATGAAGGTTTTAATGGTTGAACCGGGGAAAATTCCCCATGAGGCAGACATCGAGCCGGGGCTGAGGTCTTTGCAGGCGGCGGTAGACGGTCTTATCCAGGCAGTATACCCTTATGAGGACCCCGTGGCCCTGATTTGCAATGAGGAAGGAAAATTCCTGGGGCTGCCCTTGAATCGTGCTTTGCGGGATGACGCCGGTGAGGTTTACGACATCATTGCCGGTAATTTTCTTATCACCGGGCTTGGTGAGGAAGATTTTTCAGATCTTTCCCCTGACCTGATGGAAAAATATAAGGAGCAATTTCTGGCGCCGGAGTCCTTTGTGCGAATCGGCGGCAAAATTCTTGCGGTCAAGCAGCCGGTTCCTGGGACAGAAAATAAAGATATGACACAAAAGCCGCCCCACAAATCCGGGCCGGAGCTTTAGGAAGGAGGTCAAAGATGCTGACAGCGACACGCGGCCCGTATTTGCTGGTGGTCCAGCAGGACGATTCCCCATTCAATCCCCGTGAGGATGACAATTTTGGGAAAATGGTCTGCTTTCACCGGCAGTATAGTTTGGGCGACCATCATAATTACATAGATAAAGATGATTTTCTCCGGGATCTGTATCTGAAAACTGTGGGTGATGATGAACGGGGCGCCCACCGCTATGAGCGGGCGCTGGACCTGATGAATTACAAAATCAAAGCGCCATTTGGTTCTCCTGATTATGAGCGTCAGGTGGATGAACGGCTGATGAAAGTGATCTCACAGAAGTATCTTATGCTGCCGCTGTATCTTTACGACCACAGCGGCATTACGATGAATACCACGGGCTTCTCCTGCCCCTGGGACAGCGGGCAGGTTGGATGGATCTATGCCTCCAAAGAAGATGCCCTCAGGGAGTTTGGGGGCAAATCCTTTACTGCCGCCACTCGGAAGAAAGCCGAGGATTGTATGCGCGGAGAAGTGGAATGTTACGATTCCTACCTTCGCGGTGAGGCTTACGGTTTTGAACTGTATAAAGACGGCGAGCTGGAGGATAGCTGCTGGGGCTTTATCGGCAGTAACGAGGAAGCCTTAAAAGGCATTGAGGATTACCTGCCTGACGAGTGCAGCGGCATGACCGGTGAGCTGGTGGAAAGGGATTCTCCCCGTTCCATGTTAAAAATGTTTCTCGACCATGCCCGTGTGCAGGTGGCGCAGGCGGCCAAAGATTTTGAAAAAGCGCCCCGGCAGCAAGCCCTCCAAACGGAGGCCAGATGATTTTCTACCTATATAAATGCGAAAGGAGGATGTGATTGCAGGAAGAACTTGAACGGAAATCCATATCCGTAACTGTCCAGGCCACAAAGCTGACGGGCCGTGTGATGAGGGCTGCTATTGCCGCCACCTTGCGAAAGATCGAAAAAGAGCGCAACACCCCAAAAGTGGGCCGGAACAGTATGCGCCGCCTTACGGCACAGACGCCGGACGCCCATAAGATCGAGGTTGAGGAACGGATTCGCTCTTTTGAGCGGTATGCGAAGAAATATAGAGTACATTACCATGTGGAGAAGGATGCCAGTGTTTCCCCTCCAAAATGGACCGTGTACTTTAAGGCCAATCAAGCTGATGCTATCGAAGCCGCCTTCAAGAAATATACGCAAAAGACGGTAAAACGTGAAAACAGGCCGTCCCTTCTCTCCCAGCTATCGAAATTCAAAGAGATGGCAAGGAAGATGGCCCGCGATCCTGTAAAGAACAAGGAGCATGGAGGGCCGGAGCGATGAAGATGACGGATATTCTGAAAAAGTATGTGCTTCCGAACCTTCCTTATCTTATATTCCTTTGGTTCTTTGCCAAGGTTGGCGAAGCGGTGCGGCTGGCTCCCGGTGTTGACGCTTCCACAAAGCTGCTGGGGCTGGCGGATGGTTTTACTCTGGCCTTTCAGACTTCTATGCCCGGCGCGGCGGTTGACTGGCTGATCGGGCTGATTGGCGCCGCAGTGGTTCGCCTGGTGGTCTATGTGAAAGGTAAAAATGCCAAAAAGTACAGGAAGGATGTGGAATACGGGAGCGCCCGCTGGGGCACGAAAGCGGATATTGCTCCCTTTATGGACCCCAAGCCGGAAAATAACATCATTCTGACCCAGACGGAGGGGCTGATGATGTCCGGCAGGCCCAAAAATCCGGCTTATGCCCGGAATAAAAATGTCCTTGTCGTTGGAGGAAGCGGCAGTGGTGGACTGACAGGCAATGCTTGAAATGCGCGAATGGGCGTTGCTTTCGCCGCCTCGATCAATACCGGCTGCAGGTCGAGGGTATCAGTGCGGAAGAAACCTGGGAGGGTGTCGCGCCCTAATCAGAGTGGAAGGCTTGCCTGTAAAAAGGAAGTCACACGCAACGCATAGAGCCTGACCCTGTTTCGGCAGAATATAACGGCTCCACGAGTCCGCGCCGCCTGCCGGTCTTTGCTGGGCGAAAAGGTATGCTATGCCGGGCATGGACGCCATGCCGATGGAAATGGGCGAAAGCCCCGGAGGGATAGATAAAAAGCTATCCGGTAATCACGATCAGAAAACCCGCTTCTTCATCAAACCGAACTTGATGCAGCTCCATTCCTCCTATGTAGTGACAGACCCGAAGGGCACTGTCCTGGTGGAGTGCGGAAAGCTGCTGTCCCGCGGCGCTCCCAAGCTGGGCAAGGACGGCAAGCCCTTACGCAATAAGAAAGGCAAGATCGTTTATGAGCCGTATCAGATCAAGGTATTCAATACCATTAACTTTAAGAAAAGTATGCACTATAACCCTTTTGCGTATCTACATTCGGAGAAGGATATATTAAAATTGGTGACAGTTCTGATTGCCAATACGAAAGGGGAAGGAAAATCCGGGGATGATTTTTGGGTGAAGGCCGAGACGTTACTTTACACGGCTTTGATCGGCTACATCTATTATGAGGCTCCCAAGAATGAGCAGAACTTCTCCACTCTGATAGAAATGATAAATGCCATGGAGGTCCGGGAGGATGATGAATCGTTCAAAAATGCGGTTGACCTTCTCTTTGACGCTTTGGAGCAGAAAGACCCGGACCACTTCGCCCTCAGGCAATACAAGAAGTATAAACTGGCGGCAGGCAAAACAGCAAAGTCAATCCTGATTTCCTGCGGAGCCAGATTAGCACCCTTTGATATTGCGGAGGTCCGTGAGATCACCATGTATGACGAGCTGGAGCTGGATTTGGTCGGGGACCGGAAAACAGCCCTGTTTTTTATCATTTCCGATACGGACGCCACATTCAACTTCCTTGTCAGCATGGCTTATACCCAGCTTTTTAACTTGCTTTGCGAAAGGGCGGATGATAAGTATGGAGGCCGGCTGCCGGTGCATGTGCGCTGCCTGATCGACGAGGCAGCGAACATTGGGCAGATTCCGAACCTCGAAAAACTCATGGCAACGATCAGGTCAAGAGAGATTTCGGCCTGCCTGGTGCTGCAGGCGCAGAGCCAGTTGAAAGCACTGTATAAGGATAACATGGACACCATCATCGGCAACTGTGATTCCAGCTTATTCCTGGGAGGAAAGGAAGAAACCACCCTAAAAAGCTGGAGCACCCTGCTGGGGAAAGAAACCATTGATATGTATAATACCAGCGTCACGAAGGGCACGCAGGAATCCCACGGCCAGAACTTCCAAAAGCTGGGCAAGGATCTGATGTCCATGGACGAGCTTGCTGTGATGGACGGCGGGAAGTGTCTGCTGCAGGTGCGCGGCGTCCGGCCCTTCCTGTCCAGAAAGTACGATATTACAAAACATCCCAATTATAAGTACCTTTCAGATTTCAACCCGAAGAACACTTTCGATATAGAGAAATACCTGTCTACCCGCTTGCGGGTGAGGCCGGACGATTTGTTCCTCAACTATGAGATCAGCCCGTCCGAACTGGCGGAAGAATCCGCAGACGATACCGAATAGGCCCGCCGATTTACAAGTTTCCCATTCTTTTCGGCGGGCCTTGTTTTTTTATGCCCATTTTAAGGAGGTGCCTATTGGTAAGGAGCCGTGATTCTCCTGAATTTACTCACAGTCCGCAGGATATACGACTGCGTTCGCCGCCCGCTGTTTGTTCTCTTTTCAAGCAGCGGGCGGCTTTTTTTGCGTTTCAGGCCAAAAACGGCCACAACAGTATCATTTTTCATTTGATAAGGAGGTAATTACCCTATATGAGTTTTTTCACTTCTGCTATTGATACCCTGCAGATTTTGGTTGTTGCGCTGGGCGCCGGTTTGGGCGCGTGGGGCGTCATCAATCTTTTGGAAGGATATGGAAATGACAATCCCGGAGCTAAAAGCCAGGGTATGAAACAGCTCATGGCTGGCGGCGGCATCGCAGTGGTAGGGATGACACTGATTCCGCTTCTGTCGGGCTTGTTCTAATCGTCCATGGACTGGTTATTTGGCTGGATAACAGACTGGATAAAACAGGGCTTAATCGACGCCATCACAGGACAATTTACGGGAATCTTTGAATCGGTCAACAACCAAGTAACCGATGTGGCCGCGCAGGTAGGCCAGACACCCCAGGGCTGGAATGGCGGTGTTTTCAGTATGATCCAGACACTATCAGAAACGGTAGTGCTGCCCATTGCCGGTATGATCTTAACTTTCGTGCTGGTATATGAGCTGATCCAGATGATTCTTGAAAAAAACAACATGCACGAATTTGACACCTTCAACATTTTTAAGTGGGTGTTCAAAACCTTCGTTGCCACTTATCTGCTCACCAACTGTTTTACGATTGTGATGGCCGTATTCGATGTGGCGCAGACGGTTGTGGCGAACAGTGCGGGGATCATCAACGGAAATCTGGATGTGGCCGCGTCTTTGGCCGACCTGGAAACACAGCTTCAAGCTATGGGGATCTGGGAACTGATCGGCCTATGGCTGGAAACCAACATCATCAATCTGTGCATGTGGATTTTGTCTATCGTGATTTTCGTGATCGTTTACGGCAGAATGATAGAAATTTATTTGACCGTGAGCATTGCGCCGATTCCTTTTTCCACACTTGCCAACCGCGAATGGGGAGCGATGGGGACCAATTACCTGCGCTCCCTGTTCGCCCTTGGCTTCCAGGGATTCCTAATTTTAATCTGCGTTGCGATCTATGCGGTGCTGGTACAATCCATCCCATCTTCCAGCAGCGTACATGCCGCAATCTGGGGTACAGCAGGCTATACGGTGCTGCTGGCCTTTGCCCTGTTTAAGACAGGCTCGTTATCTAAATCAATCTTCAATGCACATTGATTGTGCTTATATCATTCAAAATTAAGGAGGTTATTCCATGAGCAATACCAATGCTAATGCAAATCCCACTGTCCCGGAAACAAACGGGGAACAGCCTTTCAAGCTGGATGTGCGTGTCCGGCCCATCGCTCCTATGGGAAATCTGCTGGCCTACGCCAACGTCACCATTGGGGACTGTTTTAAGATCGACGGCTTTCGGATCTGTTCCGGCGAAAAGGGGCTGTATGTGAATATGCCCTCCACCCAGGACAATAAAGGAAACTGGAGGGATGTATGCTGGCCGGTGACGGCTGATTTCCGTCGCCAGCTCAACGAGGCGCTGATTGAAGGATATGGCGCGGCCATTGAAAGCCTGCAGGCAACCCTCGATGCTACCAAAGGCGCGGCAGAAAAGCCTTCGCTGACCGGGGCGCTGAAAGAGAACGCCGGTAAGGTGAAAAGCCAGCCGGTGAAGGCAGCCGCCGCTAAAGACGGCCCCTCCCGCTGATGCCGGAGGAAAAAAAATACGGGATCATCTATGCGGACCCGCCGTGGCGGTACGATATGAAGCGGGGCCATGGAGTTGCGGAAAACCATTATCCCACGATGAGCATTGAGGAAATCTGTGCGCTTCCGGTTGCGGACCTTGCGGCCAAGGACAGCGCACTTTTTCTTTGGGGTACGTTTCCCCAGCTTAAAGAAGCGTTCCGCGTCATTGACGCCTGGGGATTTCAGTATAAAACGCTGGCCTTCCTGTGGCTGAAACAAAACCGCAAAGCTGATACCTGGTTTTATGGCATGGGGTTCTGGACACGCTCTAACGCGGAGGTGTGCCTTCTGGCTACCCGCGGCCATCCCAAACGGCAGAGCGCCGGAATCCACCAATTTGTCATTTCCCATATCGAGCAGCACAGCAAAAAGCCGGATATTGTGCGGGATAAGATCGTCAAGCTGATGGGCGACCAGCCCAGGATAGAGCTTTTTGCCCGCCAGAAAACGCCGGGTTGGGATGTATGGGGCAACGAAGTCGATTGCACGATCACCCTCCCGGCGGGAAAGGAGGAAATTTGAGTTTGGAACAGGAAGCGAAACGGATGCTGATGGAGCGTTTGGATGACTGCCTGAAAGTCCATGCGGATATGCTGGACAGCACGAATATCGGCAGTATCTATGAATTGCAGGATTTGGCGGCTCTGCACTACTATCTGAAAGTCGAGCATGAATTTACGCCTGCGGAGGTAGAGGCTCTGCTGTCGTTTCAGGACCCGTTGGAAGTTGCCCGCTGGTGCAAAGAGGAAAACACTCATGCCCACAGCTTTCCTATCTGCGAACTGCTGAATGAAATACGGGCTTATGAGCGGTTTGAACCGGCGCTAAAGCAGGATGAGTCCAGCCAGACCTTTGCCCGTTTCCGTGAGGCGCTGGCATCGGACTATTTCGGCTTTCGGGAACAGGCATTATCCTGGAGCCGGGAAAGGCTGTTCGATGCCGCGGGTGAGATTGCCGCACTGTCCGATACTTTCGGCGCCTTACTTTCCAAGTACACGCCAGTCAAGGAAGAAATGGATTTCTTTCTGCAATTCACCCACCCACTGCAAATCATCAGCCGGTATGGACCATTTGAGGACATCGGGCAGGCTATGAAAACACTGTATGCGGAACGGGAAAATCTGATTGATGAAGCCTTTGAGCCTCCGGCTGAAAGATCTTCGCTACGGGAGCGCCTGCAGGCGGCTATCCGTGAGAGTTCCCGCATGGGTGTTCCTGATCCTGATAAAAAGCCGCACCACGAGAAAGAGCGGTAAAGCAAAAAACAAGGATTGTTCCTGCCCTGTTTTTACAGCGGCAGGCATTTGAAGGAAAGAAGGTGATTTTTTGCCCTATGTACCGGTTCCAAAAGATTTAACGAAGGTTAAGACCAAAGTTGCCTTTAATTTGACCAAAAGACAGCTTGTTTTTTTCAGCATTGCCGGGGCGGTTGGTCTGCCGGTGTATTTTCTCACCCGCACGGTGATCGGAAATACCGCTTCGGTGCTTTTGATGATCGGGCTGATGATGCCCTTTTTCTTTATGGCAATGTATGAGCGCGACGGCCAGCCAGCGGAGAAGATTCTGAAAAATATGATCCGGCACCGGCTGTGGCCGGAGACGCGCCCATACAAGACCCGGAACTTTTATAAAATCATATCGAAGAAGGAGGAAATAAGTATTGCCAAAAACCAAACAGCAGGAAGCGCAGGAAAAGCGCCTGCAGGCAAACATCCAGCAGGCGCGAAAAAACCGGTCCGCAGTAAAAAAGGCCGGTAAGAAATCTGGGCCTCATGCGAAGCCGCCTGGCAAGGGCGGCTTTTTCAATGGAGTAAAACGGGACGCGCCGCAGACGGCCCAGCAGACGATCCCCTACCGGGAGATCTACAAGGACGGTATCTGCCGCGTCAATGATAAGCTATATACCAAGACTATTCAGTTTTTCGATATTAACTATCAGCTTGCCCAGGCGGATGATAAGGCGCAGATTTTCGAGAATTACTGTGATTTCCTCAATTATTTTGATTCCACGATCAGCGTCCAGCTCACCTTTATCAACCAGCGGGCCAATATGCAGGACTTTTCCAAGAGCATTGCCATCCCGCCCCAGGGGGACGAGTACGATGACATCCGGCGTGAATATGCGGAAATGCTCAAAAACCAGCTTGAAAAAGGCAATAACGGCCTTGCCAAACGGAAGTATATCACCTTTGGCATTGAGGCGGACGACCTGCGTACCGCGAAAATGCGCCTGGAGCGTGTGGAAGCGGATGTGCTGAACAACTTTAAGACCCTGGGCGTCCAGGCGGCTTCTTTGAATGGGCTGGAACGGCTGGAGCTTCTGCACAGCCAGCTCCACCCCAGCGGGCAGGAGAAATTGAAATTCGCCTGGAGCGACCTTGCCAAAACCGGCCTCTCTACAAAGGATTTTATCGCGCCAACCAGCTTCACCTTCTCGAAGGACGGCAAGACCTTCCGTATTGGCGAGTATTCCGGCGCTGTCTCCTTTCTGCAGATTTTGGCGCCGGAGCTGACGGACCGGATGCTGGCAGAGTTTTTGGACCTGGACGATGCGGTGACGATCAACCTGCATATCCAGTCTATCGACCAGGCCCAGGCGATCCGCAATATCAAGCGGAAAATGAGCGATTTGCAGAAAATGAAGATTGAGGAACAGAAAAAGGCGGTGCGGGCCGGATATGATATGGACATCATTCCCACGGACCTTGCCACCTATGGGGAGGAAGCCCAAAACCTGCTTCAAGATTTGCAATCCCGGAATGAGCGTATGTTTTTGGTAACGGTGCTGGTACAGAACATTGCCCCGAAAAGGCAAAAGCTGTTCAGCGATATTATGGCTGCCTCCGGTATTGCCCAAAAGTATAACTGCGCGCTGAAACGCCTGGACTACCAGCAGGAACAGGGCCTTATGTCCTCTCTGGCGCTGGGCCAGAACCAGATCGAGATCCAGCGGGGCCTCACTACCAGCAGCACCGCTATTTTCGTGCCCTTTACCACCTGTGAGTTATTCCAGGATGGGCAGGCATTGTATTACGGCCTCAACGCCATTTCCTCAAACCTGATTATGGCGAACCGCAAGCTGCTGAAAAACCCCAACGGATTGTTTCTTGGCACGCCCGGCTGCTTTGCCGGTGATACCCGGATTCTCCTGGCAGACGGCAGCGCCGCCTCCTTTGAGGAACTGCTGGCCCGCGGTGTGGAGGAAATCGAGGTCAAGACCTTTGATGACGAAACCGGACAGGTTATCACTGCCATGGCGCGGGATATTCGCATTGAGAAATACGCGGATGTCTTAAAGCAGATCACGTTGGAGGACGGCACCACTTTCCGCTGTACGGAAAGCCATCTCATTATGGATGACGCCGGGGAGTACATGCAGGCGGTGGATGTGAAGGAAGGCCAGAAATTGAGCGGCGGCCATACCGCGGTGCGGGTATCGGTGCTGAAACTGCCCAAAAAAGTGCCGGTGTATGACCTTACCGTCCCCCGGTATATGAATTTCCTGCTGGAAAACGGGCTGGTCGTCCACAACAGCGGAAAATCATTCAGCGCGAAACGTGAGATCGTCAATGTGTTCCTGCTGACGGATGATTCTATCATCATCGCAGACCCGGAAAATGAATATGGCCCGCTGGTAAAACGCTTTGGGAAACAGGGGCAGGTCATTGACCTTTCGCCCACTTCCTCCAACTATATCAATCCGCTGGACATCAACCTGGATTACAGCGATGACGAGAACCCCATTACATTAAAGAGCGATTTTGTCCTCTCTTTGTGTGATCTGATTATCGGCGGCAAGGATGGGCTTACCCCTATCGAGAAAACCATCATTGACCGCTGCACCCGCCTGGTCTACCGGGATTACCTGCAGGACCCCCGCCCGGAGAATATGCCAATCCTGGGGGATCTGTATGAACTGCTTCGCAAGCAGAGCGAGCCGGAGGCCCAGAATATCGCCACCGCCCTTGAAATCTATGTCAACGGCAGCTTAAATGTGTTTAATCATAGGAGCAACATCGACATGGACAGCCACCGCGTCCTGTGCTTCCAGCTTAAATCCCTGGGCAAAGCCTTGAAAGAGATCGGGCTTCTTATCATGCAGGACGCCGTGTGGAACCGCGTTACCGCCAACCGGGAGAAGCATAAAACGACCTGGTTTTATATCGACGAATTCCATCTTCTTCTCAAAGGCCAGACCGGTGCTTTTTCCGTTGAGATCTGGAAGCGGTTCAGAAAATGGGGCGGGATTCCGAGCGGCCTGACGCAAAATGTGAAGGACCTGCTGGCTTCCCGTGAAATCGAGAATATCTTTGAAAACTCGGATTTCATCTACATGCTGAACCAAGCTCAGGGCGACAGGCAGATTCTGGCAAAACAGCTTGGGATTAGCCCGACGCAGCTTTCCTATGTAACCCACAGCGGCCCCGGCGAGGGCCTTTTGTTTTTCGGAAATGTGATTATCCCCTTTGTCGATCACTTCCCGAAGGACACCAGCCTGTATCAGATCATGACAACCCGCCCGGAGGAAGTCGCGGAGGCTGGAACGTGATAATCTTCTTCACCGCCTGGCGTATGGGAGGTGATGCAGTTGCCAAGGGATGAAGAATTTAGAGCAAAGGAAAAGAAATTTCACAAGATGACCCGTGATGGGCTGGTGGAACGGGGCGCGGCCTCCGGCGAGGAAACCCGTATCAGTGGCCGGGAACAGGATTTTGATTTGCGGCAGGCAAGGGATTCTCCTGATTCTTTGGAGGACCTTTCGGCCAAAGCCCGCCACACCCGGCAGCAAAGGCCGAAAGACGGTGACGCCTCGCAGGTGGAGCCAGTGGAGGACGCGGATGCTTCCCCTCTGGAAGATTCGCAGCCGGAAGCCCATGAGGACGCCCCATGGGAGGAACCGCGGGAGAAATCCGGCAAACGGCGTACCCGCTACCAGCAGAAGTTTTCCGAGTCCAGCAGCGCCAGTGAAGCGGCTACCGAGCAGCCCCGCACCTCAAAACTGCAATTTGCCGAGGACGAGCTGCCGCCGGATGCCCCCGGCAAAAAGCTGGTAAAGGCCCAGCAGAAGGCGGAACGGACCGCCCGGAAGCTGGAACAGGCCGAAGCCAATCTTCCGGCCAGGCGGAAACTGCGGATGGAGGTGGAGCCGGACGCTGCCACCGGCAACGCCAAACGGCGCTTAAAATTTGAAAAAGAGGTGATCTCCCAACAGGAACACATAAAAGGCGCCAAACCTCTGCGCCCGGTGAAAAAAGGCGCAAATGCGGCTATCGGATATGCCCATAAGAAGATCTATGAGAATGAGCATGAAAATGTGGGCATTGAGGCGGCCCACCGCACAGAGCTGGTGGCCGAGGGCGGGCTTCGCGCCCTGAACCACCGCCGGAAAACCGCGCCTTACCGCAAGGTGTCCCGGCTGCAGAAAAAGACGGTGAAAACCCGCGCAAGGGCGGCTTACCAGCAGGCCCTCCATGATAACCCGCAGTTACGGAGCAATGTGTTTTCCCGCATGTGGCAGAAATACCGCTTAAAAAGGGAATACGCCAAAGCTGCCCGGACCGCCCGGCGTACCGGGCAGGCCGCCGGGAAAACTGCCGCTGTCACGAAAAAAGCCGGTGGCGCTGTTGGCCGTTTTGCCAGCCGCCACCCGGCCCTCTGCCTGATGGCGGCGCTGTTGTTCCTGATCGTTATTCTGATTTTTTCGCTCTTTTCTTCCTGTTCCAGTATGGGGACGGGCGGGATCGGCGCGATTGCGGCGTCCAGTTATACTGCGGAAGATCAGGACATCAATAATGCCGAGCTGGTTTATACAGAATGGGAAACTGACCTGCAGATGCAGATTGACAATGCCGAAGCAGACCACCCCGGCTATGATGAATACCGCTACCATGTGGGCAATATCGGGCACAACCCCTTTGAGCTGATGGGATTCCTCACCGCGTCCTATCAAGCCTTTCAGTATGCGGATGTGGAGGCCGTGCTGCAGGAGCTTTTTGCCGAGCAGTATTCCCTCGAATTTGTAGAGGAAGTGGAGACCCGCACCCGCACGGAAACCCGAACAGACCCCAGTACCGGCGAGACCTATGAGGTGGAAGTGACTTATGAATGGCGGATTCTCAATGTCAACCTGACGGCCAAGTCCTTTACCGATGTGATCGCCGCCCGCATGAATGCGGAACAGGCCCAGCTTTTTAATGTCCTGATGATGACGAAGGGCAACCGCCAGTATGTCTCCAACGTGTTTGGCGATACCAACTGGCTTCCGTATGTCACAAGCTACTATGGCTACCGCGTCCACCCCATCAGCGGAGAAAAGAACTACCATAAGGCGGTGGATATTGGGATGCCCCAGGGCACAGAGATTTTGGCCGGGCATGACGGCGTGGTAACACAGGCCGGGGAAGCAGGCAGCTACGGGCTGATTGTGGTGCTGGAGGGAGCCATGGAGGACGGCAAGACCCTAACCACAAAATACGCCCACTGCTCCGAACTGCTGGTATCTGCCGGGCAGGAAGTCAAACAGGGGGATGTCATTGCCAAAGTGGGCAGCACCGGTGATTCCACCGGCCCGCACCTTCACCTGGAGGTGTTGGTGGATGGGCAGTACCTTAATCCCCTGTATTTTGCCGATACCGGCGACCATACCGGGACAAACCTGATCCCCGGCAGCGCGGGCGGACCGGAGATCCCCGCATATCCCGGCGCTCCTATGGGCGATGGCGATTACGCGGCGCTGATTACGGAGGCGCAGAAACATCTCGGTAAGCCTTATGTGTTCGGCGCTTCGGGGCCAAACAGCTTTGATTGCAGCGGCTTTGTTTCCTATGTCCTCAATCAGAGCGGCGTTGCCAGTGTGGGACGCTCCACAGCCCAGGGGCTTTTCAACATGAGTACCCCTGTTTCCAGAGAAAACGCCCAGCCGGGAGATCTGATCTTCTTCACCGGCACCTACTCGGCGGGCACGCCTGTAACCCATGTAGGTATCTATATCGGCAACGGGCAGATGATCCATGCCGGAGACCCGGTACAGTATGCCAATATCAATACGTCCTACTGGACCGAACATTTTTACGCATTTGGGCGTATCTCAACCAATTAAAGATCGGAGGTAATAAATTGAATCCCAAAATTGATAAACTCGCAAGGGATATAGAAAAAACGGAAAAGAAAATCGCAGACCTGCAAAAAAAGCTGGAGCTTTTCAAAGAGGAAAAGACCCGGCTGGAGAACGAGGATTACGGCGATATTGGCCGTGATTTCCACCTCACCCCGAAGGAGCTGGCAGAATTTTTGAAAGCGCACAGGGCGGGCACCCTCACGATCCCGGAGGCTGCCCCGCCTGCGGGAGAACAGGAGGCCGGCCATGAAGAATAAAGTGAGGAATGTTTTGGCGGCGCTTGTGCTTTGCATGAGCGCCGTTGTCCTGCCTGTCACCGCTTACGCTTCCACGGGCAGTGACACCACGCCGCCCACCCTTACCGCGGCCTTAACGGACGATAAGCTGGCGGTGGAGGCCAGCGATGATATGTCCGGCGTGGAGGCGGTGTATGTGGATGACACCCGTATCAACAGCCTTGTCAACGGCAAGGGGACCGTGGCATTAAAGGATTACGCCGGGGACGGCAAGAAAGTGACGGTTTACGCGGTGGACTATTCCGGCAACCGCTCCAAAGAGGTAAAACTGGATAACCCTTATTATGAGGAACCGGCGCAGACCCAGGCGGCTTCCTCTGCCGCGCCTCAATCTTCCGGTGGGGAAACCCAGGCCGCGCCTTCCCAAACGCCCGCACCTTCTCCTTCGGCAAACAATGCTTCCGGCAATTCGGAAAGCAGCCAGGCCGCCGAGACCCCTTCGACCTCCCAAGAAGAAACAGAGGATTCTTCTGAAAGCTCTGATACGGAGGACGAAACGGAATCGGCTGTGCCGGAAGGGGCATTTACCCCGGAAGGCACCGGCACGGTCCTGGACTCAGCTACCGAGCAGGAAGATGATAAGCAGTTTTATACCATCACCACCGCGGACGGAAATGTGTTTTACCTTATCATTGACGGGAAGCGGGATTCAGAAAACGTCTACTTCCTGAATGGCGTTACAGAGGAAGATCTGCTGTCCCTGGCCCAGCAGGATAATGGCAGCGAAAGCGCCATTGAGGTTGTCACTTGTAATTGTGCGGAAAAATGCGAGGCGGGCGCGGTGAATACCGATTGCCCGGTCTGCAAAAATGACCTGAACGGCTGCCTGGGGAAAGTGACGGAAGAACCGGCGCCGGAGGAAACCGAACAGCCGGAAGCCGAGACGGAGAAATCCGGCGGCAATACCGGCATGATTATCTTCCTGGTGATCGCTCTTGTGGCCGCTGGCGGGCTGGGCTATTACTTCAAGATCGTGCGCCCGAAACAGCAGGCGGCTATGGACGAGGACGAGTTCGAGGATGACGGTTACGGGGAAGATTATGAGCAGGATTTGGCGTACAGCGATGAGTCCTCTTATGACGAGGACGAAGAACCCACAAAGGACGGCAGATAACGCCGTCCTTTCCGTTTCCCAAACAAATTTTATGAAAGTGAGGATTACAGCTTGAATACAAAATCTATGCGCGGCCATGGCCTTTCCCGGCTTCTGGCCGGTTTTCTTTGTCTGCTGCTTTTGGTAGGGATCTTTCCCGTCAGTGCGTTTGCGGCTTCGGAAGGCCAGCAGGCCAGCTCCGCTTATGGCGATACGGTCATCGGCTCTGACGGCCAGCCCTATTATTCCCCTTCGGGCTATTACACGATGACCTACCATGATGACGGTTCCACTTCCTATTCGTATCACGGCGGGAATGTGGCCTACCGTCATTTCGTGCTGAACACGGATGGCGGCGGCTTCCGCTGGGTGTACTGCATTGAGAGCGGTATCCGTTTTGGCGATTCAGACGATGGCTATTATTCCGAGCAGACGGACAACAGCCAGTATTTCAACCAGTTGCCGGAGGCTTCCCGGCGCGGGATCATGCTGGCTTCCCTGTATGGCTGGCAGCCTGGGGCTTCCCTCCCTATGGCCGGTATCAACGCTGATGACTGGTACATGGCGGCGCAGTGTATCATTTGGGAATACCAGCAGCAGCTCCGCAGCGACGCCACCAGCCGCCACGACAATGGAAGTGTCACGGAAAATACCTTCTTCCGCATTGTGCAGGGACGGCCAGCCGAACAGGTTTATTATTGGATTCTGGAGCAGATCGCTTCCCATTCCATCATTCCTTCTTTTACCGGGGCAACTGCGGAAAGCGCCCCGGTGCATGAACTGAAATGGGATTCCAACGCAAAGGTTTATACCCTGACGCTGACCGATACCAACAACTTAAATATCGACCTGGAGGCCCTTACTTCCAGCGGGATCTCCGTGACCCGCAGCGGTAACAGCTACACCTTTACCAGCAAGGAAATGCTGGAATCCTCGGTGGCGCTTCAATTCCGCAAAAATGTGCCTATCGGCGAGGCCATGCTGATCTGGGGGCGCGAGGGCTGGCAGACCATGATGACGGGCGCCAAAGACCCCGTTTCCTTCTATATGCAGATCAAGACGGAAACCTATGGCAAGGCAAAGATCGTAAAGACCAGCGAGGACGGTATTGTTGAGGGGATTCCCTTTACCATCAGCGGCAACGGCATGGAGGAATCGGTTGTTACCGGCGCGGACGGCATGGTGTCCCTGGATCTTCTGCCGGGCACTTATCTTGTGACAGAGCAGCCCATTGACCGCTATGTAACGCCTGCTTCGCAGTATATCACCATCGAGAGCGGCCAGACTGCCAGCGTCCAGTTTTCCAATATCCTGAAGAAATTCCGTGTGGAAGGCCATAAGGTGGACGCAGAAACCGGCGAAGCCCAGGGTGACGCTTCCCTGGCGGGGGCTGTCTATGGCCTGTATAAAGGCGGGGAGCTTGTAGATACCTTCACCACCGGGCCGGACGGCAGCTTTGTCACCGGCTACTATCCTTGCGGGGATGACTGGACCTTGCAGGAGATTTCCCCAAGCCCCGGCTACCTGCTGGATGAAACGGTGCATGAGGTGGGCGCTTCTCCTTCCCTTTATGAAATCGAGCTGAATACCACGGAAAATACGCTGCCGGAGACGGTGATCCGCGGCAATATCCAGCTTGTGAAACATACCGATGACCCGGACCCGGATGTATCGGACGAGGAACACAGCGATGATGCCAATGCCGGTATGGTGGAAAAGCCGGAGGAAGGCGCTGTTTTTGAGGTTTACCTGACAAGCGCGGGCAGCTATGAAAATTCCAAAGAAAGCGAGCGGGACATCCTGACAACGGATGCGGACGGTTTTGCTGCCTCCAAAGATATGCCTTATGGCCGCTATACCGTCCACCAGACCGCGGGCGAGGACGATAAAGCCTTTGTGCCGGATTTCACGGTATTTATCAGTGAGAACGGAAAGACCTACTCCTATATCCTGAACAATGACGCCATCACTGCAAGGGTGCGTGTGGAAAAACGGGATGCGGAAACCGGGGAGATCATTCCTATGGCCGGTACGGGCTTCCGTATTAAGGACCTTACCACCGGCGAATTTATCAGCCAGGAAATCTACTATCCCAACCCTGAAACCATTGACGTATTTTACACTTCGGACGAAGGCTGGCTGATGCTGCCGGAGCCGCTGCCCGCCCACGAATTTGAACTTTACGAAGTAACAGCCCCGGAAGGGTATGTCCTTTCTGACGAGCCGGTGCCTTTCACAGTGGATGGTTCCGAGGCGGTCGTTACCGTCGTGCAGTACAACCAGCCGCAGAAAGCCCAGCTTACCATCAGCAAATCCGGCGAGGCTTTTGCCAGCGTGCAGGAAAACGATGGCTTCTATCAGCCGGTTTATGAGGTAGTTGGACAGCCTGGAGCTGTGTATGACCTGATTGCCGATGAAGATATTTATACCGGCGACGGCACGCTGCGGGTGGCAAAAGATACGGTAGTCGCTACCCTTACCACTGGGGAGGACGGAACGGCGGTCAGCGAACCGCAATACCTGGGCCGCTACCGTCTGGAGGAACGCCAGGCGCCGGAGGGCATGGTGCTGGACCCCACGCCAGTTTATACCGAGCTTACCTATGCCGGTCAGGAGGTAGAGATCACCCAGGCGGCCATCGGGCTTTATGATGAACGCCAGAAGGTGGAGATCGACCTTCTGAAATCTCTGGAAACAGACGAAACCTTTGGCATTGGTCTTGGCGAGGAATACAAGGATATTTCCTTTGGTCTGTACGCATCGGAGGATCTGACTGCCCTGGATGGCAGCGTGATTCCCGCAGGCGGGCTTCTGGAAGTCGTGGCGGTTGCACCGGTAGAGGACGCGCCCGGCCAGTATTCGGCTGCCTTTGCCTCCGATTTGCCTTTTGGCAGCTTCTATGTCCAGGAGCGTACCACCAATGAGGCGTTCGTACTTTCCGGCCAGCAGTACCCGGTAGTTTTTGCGTATGCCGGGCAGGAAACCGCTCTGGTGACGATTGCGGTCAATGACGGCGAGGCCATTTCCAACGAGATGATCCGCGGGCGCATTGACGGCGTGAAATACGGCGAGGACCCCGAAGGCGGTGAGGACCTTACCCTGGAAGGCGCGCTGATCGGCCTGTTCGCTCCCGGCACGGAGGAATTTACCGAGGAAAATGCCCTCCTTGTGACGACTTCCGGGGAAAACGGCGCCTTCTCTTTTGAGGATGTGCCTTTCGGCCATTGGATCATCAAGGAGATTGCCAGCCCTTCGGCCCTGTACTCCATCAGCCCGGAACAGCACCATGTCTATATCGGCACCGATGGGCAGACCATTGAAATCGAGATCGACAATACCCTGATCCACGGTACGGTACAGGTTATCAAGACCGAGGCTGTGGACGAATTGAAGTCTATCCAGGAGGACGAGGAAAACAGTTCTGAAAGTGAGGCTGGCGAGACAGAAGAAAGCGCCGATGATGATACCGGCGAGGACACTGCGGACAATCCATTCCTCCACCGGCTGCCCGGCGCTGTCTTTGAGCTTTATGAGGACACCAACGGCGATAAGGCATTTGATGAAGGCGACGCCCTGATCGGGGAGCTGACGGAAACCGATGAAGGGTTCCATGAAATGAGCGGCCTCTTGGCAAAGGGCTATTTTGTCAAAGAGAAAACTGCCCCGGAAGGCCACAAGCTGGACCCCAATGCCTACTATTTTGAAATCACCACGGACGGGCAGGTTGTCGTTGTGGAAAATGGTGAGGCTGGCCGCGGCTTTGTGAATGAGGCTTACCGCGGCAATCTGAAAATCACAAAAGATTCCAGCGATGGCCGCAAGGACGGCTTTGCCTTTGAGGTGAAAAGTGAGGATGGCACCTATTGCGAGACTTTCACAAGCCCGGAGGATGGTATTATCCTGATCGAAGGGCTGCGCGTGGGCAAATACACTGTGACCGAGGTTAAGAATAAGGCCAGCGAGGACTATATTATCCCGGATGGCGCCACGGTGGAGATCAAGGCCGATGAAACCGCCGAAGTGAGCTTCTTCAATGAAAAGCCGGAGGAAGAAACCCCGGAAACGCCTGATACGCCAGATACCCCGAATAACCCGACAACGCCTTCCAATCCTTCTAAGCCGGTCCCGCAGACAGGCGATGATTATAACCTGTATATCTGGATTGGCGTGCTGGGCGCGGCGGTGATCGGCAGCGGTGTTGCCCTTTTCCTGTGCGTTTACAAGAAAAAGGGACAGAAAGCCAGCCCCGGACGCCGCAAAGCGGCAACCGGCGTGCTTCTGATCTGCATTGCTATGGCGGTAGGCAGCGGCTTTATGCTGGCGCGGGAGATCGGCCAGTACAAGGAAAGCGCCGATACTTATGCCGGGCTTTCGGAATATGTCACCCCGGCTGAAACGGACGGGGAAAATGGGAACGCGGAGGCGCCGGAGGAAACCGGCGCTTCCTCCATTTCTCTGCCCACGGTAGACTTTGAAAGTCTGCTGGCCCAGGGGCCGGATGTCAAGGCATGGCTGGAGCTTCCCGGCACGGTCATTCAGTACCCGGTGGCCCAGGGCGAGGATAACAGCTACTACCTGAAACACTTGTATGACGGTACGGCAAACAAGGTGGGCTGCCTGTTCATCGACTATGAAAACGCGGAGGATTTTTCCGACAACAACACGATCATCTATGGGCACAACATGCGGGACGGCTCCATGTTCTCCACGCTGGTGGAATACAAAGCGCAGGCTTACTATGATGAACACCCGGAAATGTACCTGGTAACGCCGGAGGGCGGCTATGTGGTTGAGGTGTTTTCCGCATTTGTGGCAAGCCCGGAGGAATCCGGCAGCGAAACTTCTCCCTGGGCGCTGGAATGGAAAGACAGCGGCGCATATACGACCTGGCTTTCCGCGATGCAGGAGCGTTCTGTGATCGAAACGGGCGTTTCCGTCACTTCCAGCGACAAGGTGCTGACCCTTTCCACCTGTACCAATGGCGGCGCTGACCGCTTTATCGTCATGGGCAGGCTGGTAGCTGTAACTGAATAACAGATTTTAAGAAGATGGCGCGGGACGACGGTTGCTCCCGCGCCCATCTCTATATATGGAGGATTTGCAATGGTAAATAACATTGTTCCCATTCCCGGATATGTCCATCTCTACCGCTCCATGCTGCGGTTTTACGATATGCCCAGCGCGGAGCTGAAAGAAATGCTCTACCTTCTGAATACCGCCAACCTGGACAGCTACGGCTTCCACCACCCGGAGGCGCATGTGGTCGAGAGCGGGCCGGTGGCCTTCTGCGGCTGGCTGGATCAACGGTATGCTCGCCCTTACCGGACGGAAGTGCAGCTTTATAAATCCCTGCTGGCCCTGAAACGCAGCATTGACCGGGATTGCATTGTCACTTCCCAGCGGGAGGCCCTTCAAATGCTCCGGTGCGTGATCTCCAACCTGGAATACCGGTTCTATAAAGCCTACAACATGGAATTTGAGGATAAGCGAACGGTGTATTCCGAGTGCGCCTTCCGGCTGATCCCACGGGAGGACGAACCCAGCGTGTGCCTGATGCACGATTGGATTTATCTTCCTACGGCGTAAAGTGGGGTGAGTTATGACACAAAAAGAATTTCAGGCTGTTTTCCGGGAACAGGTACGGCAGTGTGAAGGACTTCTGATTCAGAAAGCCAAAGAATATACCGGCGACAACCCGGACCGGCTCAGCGCCTTCAAAGCGGCGGCTGCGATCCAGGACAGCACCCCCCAGCGGGCACTCGCCGGTATGATGGCAAAGCACATCATCTCCATTTATGATATGTGCTTTACGGACCGGAAAACTTTTGAGCTGGCTGTCTGGGAGGAAAAGATCACCGACAGCCTCAACTATCTGTTTTTACTGAAAGCTGTGATAAAGGAGGAATTGGAACATCAATCAGATTGAAACTAAAATTTTGAACTGCACCGCGGTACAGGAAGCCGAAAAAAACATGGTGTTTGCGGCAAGGCTCACCCAGCGGGGCCATGCGATCCATTCTATGGATGACCTTCTGGCCCTTTATGAGAAAGCCTATACTGCCGATACGGTCAAACGGATCGCCTCTCTGCCGCACCCCGCCGTACAGAAGTTTTCGGTTATCACGGTGGCGGTTGTGGGAGCCAGCAGGCGTTTCCTGGCACAGATCACCCGGCACCAAAATGAGGTCAAGTTTATCAGCGCCTCTTTGCAGTACAGCAATTATGCGGGGCAGGCTGATTTTGTGGTGCCTTATGAGATCCTGACGGCAAGCCAGTGGGTGCATGACTTCTACCTGAAAAAGTGCCGGGCTGCCATGGAGCATTATGCGGATATAGGCGCTTGCGGGATTTCCAGGGACGCCGCGGGGTATCTTGCCCCGCAGAGCCTTCGCAATGTGCTGGTTATCAGCGCCACGCCTTATCAGTGGAAGCACATGATCGGTCAGCGGACTTGCCGCCGCAACACGGATGAAACACGCTTTGTCCTGCTGAAAATATGGACGGACCTGTATGCGCTGGACCCGGAACTGTTCAGCCCGGAGCTTACCGGCCCCTTCTGCCAGCGGGAGGGCTGCCGGGAAAAAGATATGTCCTGCGGCTGCCCGTGCGAGAAAGGGGCGCTGCCTCTTGCCCTGCTGCGCCAGGACTATCCCGCGGCACTGGAAGGAGGCGGCCTGTGAAAATCAAAATCATTGATTTTGGGCTGCCGGAGAACCACCGTCCCCTCCGTTCTCACGCCAATGACGCCGGGGCGGATGTCTATATGCCTTTTGACTGTACCCTGGAGCCTGGCGGGATTGCTAAAATCCCGCTGGGCTTTGGCCTGGAGGTGCCGGACGGTTACGCCGCCTATGTGTTCCCCAGGAGCAGCCTGGCAGCAAAAGGGGTGGTCTGCGAGCTGCCCCCTGTGGATTCCGGCTACCGAGGCGAGATCCACGCCATTGCCAGCAATGTGGGAAATGAGGCTCAAATACTTGCGAAAGATTCCCGGATCGGGCAGCTTATCATCATGCCTGTGGTAATCGCGGACTTTGTGAATGACATGGGTGGACAACGCGGCGCGGGCGCTTTTGGCAGTACGGGAAAATAACTTTTTGGCTTAATGTAAACATTTTTGGTGAGTAACTTAAAGACAAAGCGCAGATACTATACAGATGTAACTAATCTTATATAATATTGGTTACATCCGGGAGCAAAATACGATTTCAAGTTGTTTTATACCTTGTAATCTTGAAGCCTAAAATAGAAAGTGGCCAGCCTCCCTTATATGTGACTGACCACTTCTATTTTTTGCTATTCAGTTCTTTCATAATACCGAGGATGTAGGACATCGCTTTGGAATCCAGCTTCTTTGCCTCTGCGATAAATTCGTTTAAGGCGGTAGGATTCGGATTGCCTTCATCGAAGAATTCCTGCGGTGTCACGCCCAGGTATTCACAAATATAAAAGAAGGACTGCATAGAAGGAAGCGTTTTCTTATTCTCTACGTTGTTGATATAGTTGTTGGCCTGCCCAAGCGACAGCGACATATCCCGTGCGGAAACACCCTTCTGCATCCTCAATTTTGCCAGCCTTTCCGGGACAAAATCTTCGTACACCATAGTCACCTCCCATTCCATAATAGATTGTACCTTACAGGCTGGCTCTATTCGCTAAATGGAAAGGGGTATTTGAGTTGACACGCTAAATATAACATATTAAAATAAGAGGTATAGTAGTTTTCAACTATCATTTGAAAGGGAGGCTGCAGCATGAAAGAAAAAGTATGCGGAGTGACCGGACACCGGGAAATCCCCGCTGAATATATGGAGCAGGCAGAACAAGGTCTGCGGCGCGAAATCGAAAAAGCCATTGCGGACGGCTATACCTACTTTATTTCCGGCTTTGCTGACGGTGCAGATCAGTTATTTGCCGGGATTGTTCTGGAAAAGGCCAAAGAAAATCCGGTGCTGCGCCTGGAGGCAGCGATTCCGTACCGCAACCGCTATAAGCGGCTGATGGAGGACGAGCAGACCAGGGCCATGCTGGAGGCATGTGCGAAGGTCGAGGTTATCAGCGAAGAATGGGCTTCCAATGTCTACATGAAGCGCAACCGCTATATGGTAGGCCAGGCGGACCGGGTGATCGCTGTCTATGATGGACGGGAAAACGGTGGCACGGTGTCCACAATCCGCATGGTCCACGCCCAGAGAAAAGAAATGCGGGAGGTCCCTGTGGGGCCTTATCTTCCTGAAAACATGATAAATCTTGGATATTTCAGGAACGCTTCGGGTAGATAAGAATTTGTCGGTGTGGTAAAATAAGAAATATAAGTGGGCAAATTGGAAGTTGTGGAGGACAACTATTATGAATAAAATAGTCATTTATATACATGGAAAGGGTGGTAATGCAGAAGAATCTGTACATTACAAGTCTCTTTTTAGTGATTGTGATGTGGTTGGTCTTAACTATACCGCACAATTTCCATGGGAAGCCAAAAAAGAATTTCCACCGCTTTTTGATTTAATTTGTAAGAATTACAAATCTGTTCAGGTAATTGCAAATAGTATAGGTGCCTATTTGGCTATGAATGCCTTATCAGATAAGCAAATAGAGAAAGCTTATTTTGTTTCTCCTGTTGTAAATATGGAAAAACTAATTGCAGATATGATGTTTTTGGCAAATGTTACAGAAGCTGAACTTCGAGATAAAAAAGAAATCAAAACAAGTTTTGGAGAGACACTTTCATGGGATTATCTCTGTTATGTGAAAGAGAATCCGATTATATGGAAAATTCCAACACATATTTTATTTGGCGAAAAAGATAATTTGACTTCTTATTCGACTATATCTGAATTTGCAGAACAATCCAACGCAACACTTACTGTTATGAAAAATGGAGAGCATTGGTTTCATACAGATGAGCAAATGAAATTTCTTGATGATTGGATAAACAATCTTCTCGATAAATCCTAAATTGTCAAAGAAAGCTGAATACCATGAATTTACGCCGCAGACCTTTTCTGCGGCGTTTTGCTATATAACTCTGGCGCAAAGGTGTTCTTATCCCTTTGCGCTTTTTTCATATTCAAAATCCAAAGGAGGTGCGGCACATGTGGGGCGCAGTATCACATTTTCTGTCTTTTACGCTTGGCACAATCGCAGGCGTAACTTTGATGTGTCTGGTGCAGGCCGGAAGGCAGGCAGACGAGCAGTTTACAAAATTCTTTGATAAAGAGGGAGGTTCGGACGAATGAAACTTGTGGTAGCCGAAAAGCCCAGCGTGGCCCAATCTTTGGCCACGGTGCTGGGCGCAAAGGAGAAAAAGGACGGGTATCTGGAAGGCGGCGGCTGGCTGGTGTCCTGGTGCGTGGGCCATCTGGTGGAGCTGGCCCAGCCGGAAGCCTATGGGGAGCAGTACGCCAAATGGCGGTATGCGGATCTTCCTATCCTTCCCGCCCATTGGAAATATGATGTGGCAAAGGATAAGAAAAAGCAGCTTGGCGTTCTTCGCCGTTTGATGGAGGATAAACGTGTGGACGCTGTGGTGTGCGCTACCGATGCTGGCCGGGAAGGTGAACTGATCTTCCGGCTGGTCTATCAGCAGGCCGGATGCAGCAAACCCATTCTCCGGCTCTGGATCAGCTCTATGGAGGACGCGGCTATCCGTGATGGATTTGAACACCTGCGGCCTGGTGCGGACTATGACTTGCTTTACCGGGCGGCACTCTGCCGGGCCGGTGCGGACTGGATTGTGGGAATTAACGCCACCCGCCTTTTCTCTGTCCTGTATGGTGATACCTTGAATGTGGGTCGTGTAATGACGCCGACACTGGCGCTGATCGTCCAGCGGGAAGATGCGATCCACTCTTTCCAAAGCAAACCTTTCTATGTGCCGGAACTCACCTGCGGAGGGTTTACTGCTGCCGGGGAGAAGCTGGAGGACAAAGCGGCTGCGGAGGCAATACAGACAGTTTGTGACGGAAAGCCTGCCGTTGTCCGCAAAGTGGAGCGGCAGAAAAAGACTGTCCAGCCGCCCCGCCTTTACGATTTAACTACGTTGCAACGGGAGTGCAACCGCTTGTATGGCTTTACTGCCCAACAGACCCTTGATTATTTACAAAGCCTGTATGAGAAAAAGTTGGCGACCTATCCGAGAACAGACAGTCAGTATATCACAGCGGATATGCAGGCCACAGTTGGCTCTCTGGCCCTGTGGCTGTGGCAGAATATGCCTTTTGGCAAGGACAGCACCACGGCGCCGGAGCTGGAAGGAATCATTGATGACAGCAAGGTAACGGACCACCATGCCATTCTCCCCACAGTGGAGATGGCCCGCACTGATTTGTCCTCTTTGCCTGCCGGTGAGCGGGATGTCCTGATGCTCCTTGCCTGCCGCCTTCTCTGCGCTACCGCCCAGCCCCACCGCTTTGAGGCGGTGCTGGCAGTTTTGGAGTCCGAGGGCCACACATTTACCGCCAAAGGGAAAACGATTCTGCATGAGGGATGGAAAGGTATTGAACAGGCTTTCCGTGCCAGCTTGAAACAAAAACAGCCAGAGGACGGTGATGAAAATACGGCCCGCCTGCCGGAGCTGAAAGAAGGACAGAGATTTGAAAAGGCTGCCGCCACGATCCGGGAAGGCAAAACCAGCCCGCCTAAGCACTACACAGAAGATTCTCTGCTCGCGGCTATGGAGACAGCCGGTGCGGAGGATATGCCGGAGGACGCCGAGCGGAAAGGACTGGGCACTTCGGCCACCCGTGCCGCCACACTGGAAAAGCTGGTGTCCACGGGATTTGTCCAGCGAAAAAAGAAACAACTTTTGCCTACGGATAAGGGCGTCAACCTGATTGCCGTCCTGCCTGATGTGATAAAATCCCCGGCGCTCACGGCAGAATGGGAGTCCATGCTGAAACAGGTGGAACGCGGAGAAATGACGGCTGACGCTTTTATGGAAGGAATTGCCGGTTTAATCCGTGACCTGATCCGGCAGAATACCGCCCCTAATCCGGCCTATTCTTCTTTATTTGGAAACAAAAATGCAGCCAATCGGGAAGCTGTCGGCACCTGCCCCCGGTGCGGCGGCGCTGTCTATGAGGGGAAGAAAGGCTTCTTCTGTGAAAATGAAGGCTGCGCCTTTGCGCTCTGGAAAGAAAACCGGTTCTTTTCCAGTAAAAAGAAAACTATCACAAAAACCATTGCCGCGGCGCTCTTAAAGGAGGGCCGCGTTTTCATGTCTGGGCTTTTCAGTGAGAAAACCGGCAAAACCTATGACGCCGTGGTGGTGCTGGATGATACGGGCGAAAAGTATGTGAATTTCAAGCTGGAATTTCCCCAGCAGCGGGGACGGAAGAAATGACCGGCCCGCCGCGGGAGCTGACCCGCTCCGAGCGTGCAGCGATCCGAAGGCTGGTAACAGGCTTATGCGCCAACTATGACGAGCGGGAAAAGCTCTGCCTTCCCCTGGACTGCTCTTGCTATATGCTTCATAAATGGTGGACCGGCTGCCTTTGCCGGTATTTTGAGCGGTCTGTGCTGCCGGTTGAACCGGCGCTGGAAGCGGTTCTGACGGGAAACGATACTTCCCAGCGCCAGAAAAAGTGCCCGGTATGCGGGAAGCTGTATCTTCCCACCACCAGCCAGGCGTATTGTTCTGACGCCTGCCGGACCTGGGCCAGACGGGACGCGGATAAAAAACGCAAGCGCCGGATTCGCCAGCACAAGGGATGATATGTCTGCAACTTAGCCTGTTTACGCCTTGATTTATAAGGCTTTCCGGCCTCACTTTTACAGGCGGCAAGAGATTTATACTCTGCCCCTCAATAGGAAGGTTAAGTTGCGGACAAAAGGTAAATGTAACTGACCGAACAATTTAATTTTAGGAGGAATGTGTATTTGAAGATTGCGCGTGTATTTCCACGCCGTACAAAAGCAACGCCGGATGATCCTCTGGCATTTACCGGACCGCCGCCAAAGGGCGGCCTGCCGGATATTGAAAAAGTGCATGTTTCTGTGGCCTTTACCTATGACATGGAGAAGGCGTGCCAGCTTACCGAACAGTGGATGAAGCTGGGCGTCCCCGTCCACATGGGCGGTCCTGCCTTCAATATGCCTGGCGGTGACTTCGTGCCGGGGATGTATCTGAAAAAGGGCTATGTTATCACTTCAAGGGGCTGTCCCAACCGCTGCTGGTTCTGTTCCGTCCCCCGGCGGGAAGGCGGCAGGCTGCGGGAACTGCCGATCACCGAGGGAAATATTGTGCTGGATGATAACCTTCTGGCCTGCTCCCGGCAGCATATTAAAGCGGTATTTGAAATGCTGGGCAAGCAGAAAGATCGTCCAATCTTTACGGGCGGGCTGGAGGCCCGCCTTCTTCGGCCCTGGCATGTGGATCTTCTGCGGGAATCCAGGACACAGCGCATGTATTTTGCCTATGATACCCCGGATGACTATGAGCCGCTTGTGGAGGCCGGACGGTTTTTGCAGGCTGGAGGGTTTGAGAGAAAATCGCATAAAGCCTGCTGTTATGTTCTGATCGGCTACCGGGGCGATACCATGGAGGCAGCGGAAAAACGCCTGCGGGACGCCTGGAAAGCCGGGTTTATTCCCTATGCCATGCTCTACCGGGATGAAAAAGGCAGTGTAGACAGTGAATGGAGAAAATTTCAGCGGCTTTGGGTCCGTCCAGCCATTGTAATGAGCCAACTGAAAGAAACTGACGGGAGGTGATGATACGGAGAAGCAGAAACTTGAAGTTGTGCCGATAATCCTCGCGATGATGAAGCTGGATGTGACGGTGCAGGTTTTTGATATGCAGGATATTTCAAACCGGCGCTTTATGTATAATCCCAAGACCGGTATTCTGGTTTTGGGCCAGCAGTACGGGAAAATAAGAGGGTTGCCCGGCAGCCATGCCGATGATCTGGCCCAGGCCGGAATCAGAAGTGGCTTTGATGATTTTGTGCGCGGCTGGGTAGGCACTGGAAAGAGCTATCCCGCAGGGGTTATTCATTTTGCCCCCAATGTGGACGCCCAAAACATTTCCCTGTTCAATCGGGCGTTTGACACCTTAGAAATGTTTCAGCGCAACGGTGCGCTTCCCGATACAGTGGTCCGGGGATTTGGCAGACAGTGGGAACAGGCGCTTTCCGAAGCCCTTTCCCCGGCATATAACAAAATGATCTCAAATCAGGAGGAATCTATGGAAATTCAGAATATCACGGTGGAGGATCTTCGCCGTATGGAGGATAAAGAAGGGCTTATTTTGCAGGGATGCGGCGGTGAGCCTGGTGAGTGGGTCCAGGGGATCAATGACCTGCTGACACAGGATGAGATTCTTTTAGAGGGAACCGCTTTTACCCATGTGAGCGTATTTCAAAATGAGGGCCTTACCTGTCTGCTGTTCCCTTTTGAGGATGTCAAGCTGGATATAGGGAAACTTGCCATGTGGCGTCTGCAAACCCATGATACTTTTGGCGGCACCTGGTTATCCGATTATATCGACAACCGCCTGGGCCGTAAACCGGCTCAGGAAGTGCCAGAAAAGCCGGATTGCCCGCTGATCGGCCAGGACGGGAACATTTTCAACCTGGTAGGTATTGCTTCCCGCACTCTGAAAACCCATGGGATGCCCGACCAGGCGAAGGAAATGGCAGACCGGGTATTTTCCTGTGACAGCTATCATAAGGCGCTTTGCATTATAGGGGAATATGTCAATATCACTTCGGCTGACCGGGAGGCCGAGCGGCCTTATTCTATCCGGCAGCAGCTTAAAAATGGTAAAGCCACGGAAACGTCTGCCCCTAAAAAGGCAGCAAAGGAGCCGGAACGATAAGGAGGATGCGAAATGGAACATGTATATGGAGTTTGGGCGGTAAGAAGTGCCGCTTCTATGTTCGGCCATGCGGAAGCATGGTGCAAAGAAGATGGCCGCCCCCTGGAATTTGAATCTCTGGAGGCGGCCCAGGCTTATACCCAGGAATTGAACCGTAAGGCAACGGTCAATGTCCGTTACTTTGTCAAAGAGAAAGAACCGGAACCAAATGCTGTAAGAGTCCCGGCCTCGCAGCCGGATATTGAGACTGTTGGTCCGGTGGACCGTGTGCCGAGAAATGATGTGGCAGAAAAGCATAATGAGATCCCTGGCAGGCAGATGACGCCGGAGGCGGACCCGGTTGTGGAGATCCGTTCTGCCGTTCACAGCAACTATGCCAATATGGTCGCCATGCTTTCCGCTGACAATAAGGTATATCTTGGCCGGGAGGAACGCTATTCCTTTACCCCAGGCCAGCCAGGAAGCTATGACAACCGGGATGGCTCTTTATGTTTTGTGAGCGATATGCCGGAAATGTATTATTTCCTCTATGGGGAAGGTTGGTCGCACTCACAGGAGGAAATGCTGAACCGGGGGCTGACGATGGATCAGTATATGGAATTTGCCCGCCTGCGGGAAGGTGTTCTGCAGCAATTCACCCCGCGTCGGGAAATCCTGTTTGCGGGCAAGCCCTTCCAGACGCCGGAAAACTACCTTCGCAACGCGGAGCTGGACCTGGAGGGCGAAAAAGGCAACTATAACATGATTGATGGCATTGTGAATAACGACCCGCCGATCCGGGCCGACCTTACCGATGGGCAGACCCATGAGGAAGTGAGGGAGCTGGCCCCGGAAACGCTGCCGAATGAGAAGCCTTCGATCATGGAAAAGCTGCGGGCAGACCGCATGGAGCATGAGGCCCGCGGTTTTCAGCCTTCCCCGCCGGAAAGGGGGCTTTAATGCTTGAAGCTGAAATTTGAAAATGTAGATGTGGAACAATGCCTGCGCTCTGTAATGGAGCGGAACACAAAGCATTATCAATCTGATTTTGAATTTGATGTGGGCAGCATGGAGCGTATCGCTCAAACAAAGCACCCGGAGCGTACCCCGCTGTACTGGATGTCCCGCCCTTCCGGTACATGGTGCTTCCGGGAGCGGGATGTTTTTATCCGGGATTCCGATGCGTTCCACACCTGGCAGTTTTACAAAGATACCCGTGATACGATCCTCGCGTACACGGTGGAGATCACCGGCATGGAAGGTGCTGCGATCAAGGGAAATCTCTATACGCAGGATTACAGGGTTATGGCGGAGCATATTGAACGGACCGCCCTCCCCGCTGCGGCGGTGATTGTCCAGTTTGAAGGCCAGAGCGAGCCAATGGAATTTAGTTATGCGTATTACCATGAACATAGGCTGTCCCTGCACGCCCAATTTGGCAAGGCAGAAAAATTCCGGATGGAGCCGGCTGTTCCGGGCCTGCTGCGCGGGATTCTGGCAAGTGAACAGGAATACCGGCATAACTTTATACCCGGCGTGTTTGAAAATCACCTGGATCAAATGATCGCGGCGGAAAAGCGTTCTGTCACTCACTTTCTGAAAGAGGCCGCCGCAAATACTCCGCGCCCGGCTCCTAATAAAAAGACAAAGGAACAGCCCCAGCGATGAAGGCACCGAAAGAAAAACGCAGCGCCCAGCTTCACATTTTGATTTCAGAACAGGAAATGGATAAGATCAGGGAACGCATGGCACAAACCGGTATTACAAATACCTCTGCCTTTATCCGTAAAATGGCGATTGACGGATATGTGATTAACCTGGATCTGTCCGAAGTCCGGGAGCTGACCCGGCTGCTTCGTATCTGCTCCAACAATCTGAACCAGTATGCTCGGAAAGCCCATGAGACCGGCAGTATCTATGCGGTGGATATTGCAGATCTGCAATCCCGCATGGATGGGCTTTGGAAAATTGCAAAAAAGCTGCTGACGGAATTTACAAACATTCCATGAATATTCAAAAAAACGGTTGCTTTTCTGTGTCCCGGAGCGGTAGAATTTTTATAGAAAGAGAAAACCTGTTTTTGAGAAGGGAGGCCATCGTATGGGCGCTGCTTTACTGGCTGGTGGGGTTGGAGTTTTGATCGGCATTGGAATTGGACTGATCGTGACGGTGATCGGGCTGTTCTTTGGAAACATCATTGTTTTTGACAGCATTGCGCTGGCAATCCTGGCGGGATTTCTTTCCCACGGGCTTTTAGGCGTCCATCCCGCCCTGGCGATTGTGATCGGTATTACTGTCCTGCTGGGGCTTCTCCTGCTTCACCGCACCCGCCCCGGTTTCTGGCTGATCGGTGGTGTATTGTCTGTTGTATGGGGATTTATTTTTGCTACCATGGCTTATGAGTTTTCCGGCAAAGATATGGTATGGACCTATGTGGTGTGGGCGCTGGGGGCGGTACTGGTCTTTGCCCTTCACCTGCGGGCACGGTATAAAATTGCATAAGGTAAGGATTTGGCCCGCCGATCAACCGGCGGGCCGCTTTTTTTATTACATTGAAATGTTTTGACAGCGTACATTTTTCAAAGGAGGTGGGCAATGGCGACCACAAGGCTGATGCCCTTGCATATCGGAGAGGGACGCTCCTTCTCTACCGCAATCGAGGACATCATTGATTATGTAGAAAATCCAGAGAAAACCGACTATGGGAAGCTGATTTACGGTTTTGCGTGTGATACCCGTACAGCGGATGCGGAATTTACTTTAGCCAAGCGGCAGTATATCCACCAGACCGGCAGAGTCCAGGGTGCGGATGACGTGATTGCCTACCATTTCCGGCAGGCATTTAAGCCGGGTGAAGTGACGCCGGAAGAAGCCAACCAGATCGGCCAGGAGCTTGCCATGAGGCTGACGAAGGGAAACAACGCTTTTATCGTCTGCACGCACATAGATAAGCACCATGTCCATAATCACATCATCGTGAGCGCGGTAAATCTGGAATGTACCCGGAAATTCCGCAACTTCTGGGGTTCCTCCTGGGCTTTGCGCCGGATCAGCGATAAGCTGTGTCTGGAGCATGGCCTTTCCATTGTGGAAGATCCCAAGCCCAGCCGCGGCCATTATGGGAAATGGCTGGGCGATGGAAACAAACCGCTCTCCTTTCAGAACCAGATCCGGCAGGCTATTGACGCCGCCCTGGAGCAGTCCCCCTCCACCTTTGAGGATTTCCTGAAAATTCTGGAAGCGTCCGGTGTGGAAGTCACCCGGCGCGGGAAATCTGTGAACTTCCGTGTTCCCGGCCAAAAGAAGCCTACTCGCTGCAATACTCTGAAAGGAGATTATACCGAACAGGCCATACGGGAAAGGATTGCCGGAACTTATATTCCCTCTGTTCAGCCCAAGCGGTCCCATTCTTCGGTAAGGATGCTGATTGATATTGACGCCGCAATGCGTTCCGGCAAAGGCGTCGGTTATGAGCGTTGGGCCAAAGTATTCAATGTGAAGCAGCTTGCGAAAGCTGTGGCTTACCTGAAAGAGCACGGGGATATGAGCTATGAGGACCTTCAAGCAAAGGCCCAGGCCACGACTTCCCGGTTTAATGAGCTTTCCACGCAGATCAAGGATATGGAAAGCCGTTTATCTCAAAATGGAGAATTGCAGAAACAGATTGTCAACTATTCTAAAACGAGGGCTATCTATATTGAGTATCGAAAAGCCGGTTACAGCAAAAAGTTCCGAACTGAACATGAGGCTGACATTCTGATCCATCAGGCGGCAAAGAAATACTTTGACAGCCTGGGTGTGGAGAAGTTGCCTACCATAAAAGCTATGCGGGAAGAATATGCCGAAGTGCTGGAAGCCAAAAGGAAAGCCTATGCGGAATATAAACAGATACGGGAAGAAATGCGGGAGCTGCAGAATGTGAAAGCTAATATTGACTATCTGCTGGGACCGTCTGCAGAAAGGGCACAGGAAAAAGAACATTCATAAAGGCATGGTATAATAAAAAAGCAAATTCTTTTTCTAACTCCACCTTTGTATGTTACACTACCAGCATTTTATCATCCGTCTTGTCCGGGTTTTAGATGTAGTCAAGTGCCGCTTTCAAATTTACCTTGATAGGATGGATCTTTGTAATTGCCATATCTGTGCCAGCGCCCCCTTGATGTCCTCAACGTCCTGCGCGTACACAGCTCCGATACTGTTGATACGCCGCGCAATCTGGTTGACGTTGACGCCGATTTTTTGCAGCTCTGCGGTCTGCGCCCGGATGTCGCTGGTGTCCATGTGGACGATATACCCGTCAATCAGCATTTTCCGGGCATAGGGCGAGAAATTCTTTGTGCCGAGCTGGGCCATTTTCTGTTGGAGCAAGGCCCGTTCTTCCGGCGTCACCGGGACGCGCTGCACGATTTGATGCTTTCGGTTTCTATAATTCATATTTGCCCAATGGAATGTTGCTATATGCAGGTAAATTGATTTTTATAATTCATATTCCAGTTCTTGCTTTATTCGAGCAAAAGAACTATACTAGTGTTTGCGGAGGTATGAACATGGACTATATGACTTTGAAAGAGGCAAGCGAAAAATGGGGCGTGACCCCTCGACGGGTAAACTACTATTGCGCTGCGGGCCGTATTCCTGGCGCCGTAAAAATGGCAACGATCTGGCTAATACCCAAAGACGCGGAAAAGCCAATAGACGGTAGGATGAAAAAAAGCAAGGAGGCCAAATAGATGGCTGTACTTTTAATAGCAGAAGATGAAAAAGATATGCAAAACATTATTGTCGATTTTATGCAACAAGGCGGACACTCTTGCATTTTAGCTAATGATGGAGTAGAGGCACTTTCCATTTTGGAAAACAATACGGTTGATCTTATCATTTTAGATATTATGATGCCACGATTAGATGGATTTACTGTATGTAAATTTGCGCGGAATATATGTGATGTACCCATTATTTTTCTTACTGCCAAAGGCGAAGAAAATGACAAACTCAAAGGCTATGAATATGGTGCAGATGATTATGTTACCAAACCATTTAGTCCCAAAATACTGTTAGCCAAAGTCAATGCGTGGTTGCGTCATGCAACTGCAACTAATTCACAGGACATTTTATCTGCGGGAGAAATAATGCTATATCCATCGGCTCATACAGTCATTGTGTCTGGTAATGAAGTTGAGCTTACTCATAAAGAATACGAACTGTTGCATCTGTTCTTGCAGAATAAAAATCAAGTGTTCTCGCGTGAGCAGTTGTTAAACCGTATTTGGGGATTTGACTTTGAAGGAAATACACGAACTGTCGATTCACACATCAAAACGCTCCGTCAAAAGTTAGGAACCGAAGGGCGTCATATTGTGACACTAATTCGTTCTGGCTATAAGTTTGAGGTAAAACCATGAGCAATTCATTTAAGTCAGTTGAAAAAAAATATTTTGCTTTCTCAAGAACTATACGCTTTGTTATTACAGTTTTGTATCCTATTATGTTCCTCATAGCACCGATAGAGTATAAATTCCTGCTGCCTTTTATTTGGCTGCTTTTATTTCTTGGCGGAGAATGGCTGCAAGAGATTTACTTGCATCGCATTATTGTGGTTCCACTGGGGAGCATTACTGATACTGCACAGAAACTTGCAAATCTTGATTTTATGACGGTGTGTGATATTCAGTCTAATGATGAATTAGGCAGTTTATCAAATAGTCTAAATACTTTGGCCTCAAACTTGCAAAATGCTTTGGACGAATTAAATAAAGCCAACAAACAGTTAAAAAAAGATGTTCAGCATGAAAGGATACTGTTAGAACAACGAAAGGAATTAGTGGATTCTTTATCGCATGAAATGAAAACACCTCTTGGCTTAATACAGGCTTATACTGAAGGATTAAAAAACGAGATAGATAATGATAAGCGCAGAAAGTATATGGATGCTATTCTGGCCGCCACTGAGAGAATGAATTATACAATCATTTCCTTATTAGATTTATCTGCATTAGAGGCCGGAACCACCGTTCTAAAGGAAACTCTTTTTGATTTTGTTGAACTGACAGAGGAAGTAGGCGGACGGTTATTGCTTGATGTTCCTTGTGAAAGATACAATTTTACTTATGAACTACCAGAGCGGGAAATTATTGTTTATGCGGACCGGCGTAGAATAGAACAGGTACTTGAAAATTTAATCAGCAATGCAAAAAAATATGTATGCGAAAACGGAAACATTCATTTAGCCGTAAAGCAGGAAAATTCGACAATCTATTTTTCTGTTTTCAATCAGGGAAACACTATTCCAGAACAGGAGATCTCCCAAATTTGGTCAAAGTTCTATCGGGGGAAATGGACGGGACAAAGTGGTAATGGTCTTGGTCTTGCCATTGTCTCTAAAATATTGACCATATATCAAGTTCCATTTGGAGCTATCAATCATACTGATGGAGTGGAGTTTTATTTTCAATTTCCGATTGCAAACAAATAAGCCAATCAAAGCCTTGCTTTCCTTTTAGGGGCAGGGCTTTATTATTTTACACGGATTTCACATCAAACGCACTTCTATTCCAAGCCAGCAAGATACACTGTATCCACTAAATAAACAGGAAAGGAAGTGTCTTGATGCCGCAATATATTTTGCAAACAAAAGAATTGTGTAAAGAATTTGCTCATACTGCTGCGGTCAATCGTGTTAGCATGAATATTCAGCAAGGCGATATATATGGCTTCATTGGTGAAAATGGAGCGGGAAAAACAACTTTTATGCGTATGGTTGCAGGACTTGCCTCACCCACATCTGGCACAATCAAGTTATTTGGGCAGGAAAATTTGCAGGCCGGAAGGCACCATATTGGTTGCACGATTGAAAACCCCGCTCTGTATAAAAATATGACAGCAAGAGAAAATCTTGAAATCTTCCGCCATGCTTTCGGCGTAAAAAATACCAAAAGTACAGATAAAGTATTGTCTCTCATGGGGTTGGCGGACACCGGAAGAAAGCGTGTCGGAGATTTTTCGTTGGGCATGAAACAACGCTTGGCGATTGCAGTTGCCCTTTTGGGCAATCCTCAGTTTTTGATTTTGGACGAGCCAATTAACGGGTTAGACCCTGTTGGAATACAAGAGCTGCGTAATTTGTTCGTGCAGTTAAACCGAGAGCAAAACATAACGCTTTTGATTTCAAGTCATATTTTGGGCGAACTGTCCAAAATCGCTACCAGATATGGAATTATTCACAAAGGTTCTCTTGTTTCAGAATTGTCCGCAGATGATTTAATGGATCAATGCGAGCGACACTTGATTATCCGAACTGACTGTGCTGATAAAGCGGCCAATATCCTACAAGCACAGTTGGGTATTACGAAATATAAAATTCTGACACCACACACAATTTCCTTAAAAGAGTATGTAGGACAATCAGAAGTTGTCAATAAGACTCTAATACAGAATGGCCTTGTTCTTTTCGAGTCAACAATCTATGAGGATAGTTTGGAGGATTACTTTAATTCGATTATAGCAGGAGGTGAGAAAAATGACTAATCTGCTGCGGTCCCAGATTTACAAATTATTTCACAATACGATATTTTGGGCGGGGGCCGGCTTAACTATTTGCTCGGTACTGTTTTATGCTGTATTTGAGAGCATGAAAGCCGAAACAGTTGCTAACGGAATGCCCCTATTTCAGTATTATAGTATCCTTTTCCAGAATTACAGCACAGGGCTTCCCGTTTTGATTTTCTGTGTGGTATTTGCTTCGGATGATTTTATGAGTGGCGCTGTTCATTACTATATTTCAAAAGGAATTTCGAGAACTCAATACTATTTGTCCAAAATGACAACCTGTGCATTTGCTGCCACTCTATATGTCGTAATTGCGGGCGTAAGCGGAACTATAATCAGTCAAATACTATGGCATAATCTTGATGGCTTACTTCAAATAAATACATTACAGTTGTTATTTTTCTTCTTTAGCCAAATCATACTCCATGCCTCTTATGCGAGCTTTCTGGTGTTTACCTGTTTTTTATTTAGGAGCAGCGTAATTTCCAGTGTAGTCAATATGTTTTTACTGATTTTTGGGTTTTACATTGTTCATCGTATTGAAGATGCAATCTGGAACAGTTATGTGATTTCGATGTATTGGCCGGTAGCAATGTTCCAAAGAGTGCAAGTAATGACGGTGGCTGAATGGTTTTCTGTTGTCGCAGCTATTTTTGTAATATACGGAGTGCTGTTGACTTGTATTGGAATTATCATTATGAAAAAACGAGATATAAAATAAGCAATCTGCTGGAAGATGGTAAAGAAGCATCTGAAAAACATTTTTTGGGGGGGGTGATAGCATGGGAAATTAGCCGTTCTGGATTTGAAAGATTCCGGCAGGCAAATCGGTGAAAAGCTATTTGCCCTTCTTTCTCCCAGCCAAAAGAAGGAACTGGTTCAATTTGTTCGTGACTATGAGACTGGCGATACTCCGGCTGATGTCCCATGCCCAACTCTCTTTCAAGGCCAGTATTTTAGCCCACAGCAGGCCGATCAGCCATTGACGGAAATCCGAGAAGGTGATTTGTATTTTTGCTTGGAGCAGCGCCTTGTTACTGTGCGAGGGCAGGCAATTCCGCTGACAGTAAAGGAATTTGATATTTTTGCTTTGCTCATATTGAATCCAAAGCGAGTGTTCACTTATGAAATGCTACTGGATTTGGTATGGCATGAGGACTACACCTACTATTCCAGGAAGGCAATCAACAACCATGTAAGCAACCTGCGAAAGAAAATCAGGATTACACCGGATCTGCCGGACTATGTAAAAAGCGTTTATGGAATAGGCTATAAATTCGATATATGAAAAAGGAAAGCTGCAGAGCAATTATCAACTCTGCAGCTTTCCTTTTGAAGATTTTTTAGCGTCCGCAGGACGCGTGGCCGTCACCGAAGGTGGCGATCTTGGGGGCTTGGGGGTTATCCCTCAACAAGCATTTTGGCCGGTGCGATCCGGTCAAAATCGCAAAACATGTATATGTTTGCATTGCTTGCCAGTAGTTATCAGGAATATTCTGCTTGCTTTTTTACTTGAATTATGGTAGAATACTTACCGACAGAATGTCGGTAAGTATTTGGCGGGAATGGTGGGATAAAATGCGAATTGTAAAAGAAGCAGAAGAACGCAAAAATGAAATTCTGGATGTAGCGGAACGGTTATTTGGAACAAAGGGCTTCGATAACACCAGTACAAATGACATATTGAATGAGATTGGCATTGCCAGAGGAACACTATACTATCATTTCAAGTCAAAAGAAGATATTCTGGATGCCATGATTGAGAGGATGTCGAGACAGCTCATAAAAAAGGCGACGGACATTTTCAATCAAAAAGGCATACCTGTATTGCAGCGGCTGACTATGATGATGATGGCCTTAAATGTAGATGGAAATCTCGGTCAGGAAGTTATGGAGCAGGTTCATAAACCGCAAAATGCGTTGCTCCACCAGAAAATGCAGGACGGGTTGCTGGTCGGGATCAACCCTCTCATCACCAGCCTGATTGAAGAAGGAATTGCACAGGGAATCTGCCATACAGACTATCCGGCAGAGGTGGCAGAAATGACGCTGTTGTATTCCAACACGGTATTCGATGCCTTGGTGCAGCATAGCGAGACCGAGCGTCAACAAAAGGTTGCGGCCTTTATTTATAATCTGGAACGGTTGTTGGGGATGGAACGGGGAAGTATGCAGGCTGCTATTCTCCCTATATTTCAAAACGGCCAAAAAGAATAACGAAAATAGAGGAACAGGATGGTTCCTTTATTTTCAGCCCTTACACTGACAGGCAGACGGTCTATAATCTATGGAGGATTGAGAGGATGAAATATAAGAAAAGCAATTTTTCAAAATTTTTGCTGTTATGGGCAGGCGAGTTCATTTCGGCCATTGGCGGAGGACTGACCAGCTTCGGGCTGGGCGTATATGTGTTTCAGCAGACGGGAAGCGCCGGGAGTATGGCGCTGGTTACGCTGCTGGCTTTCCTGCCCACTCTGCTGCTCAGTGTCCCGGCTGGCGTATTGGCAGACCGTCACGACAGGCGTTTACTCATGATGGTAGGTGACGGTTGCTCGGCGTTTGGCATCCTTTACATACTGCTGTGCATGATGAATGGCGAAGCGGCTCTCTGGCAGATATGTGTCGGTGTTTTCATCAGCTCTACATTCTCCGCCCTGCTGGAACCGTCCTATCGGGCAACTGTGACGGACCTCCTGACCAGTGAGGAATATTCCAAAGCCAGCGGCATGGTGAGCATTGCCGGGAGCGCAAGGTATTTGATCTCCCCTATCCTGGCCGGCGGGCTGCTGGCGGTCAGCGACATTAAGCTGCTGCTGGTGATTGACATTTGCACTTTTTTCCCTACCGTGATCGGTGCGGCAGTGATTCGGAAAGAGATCGCCAGAAAAACCGTCGAGAATAAGCCTTCCTTTGGAGAAAGTCTGCGTCAGGGCTGGAGTGCGATAGCGGGTAATCGGGGCATTTCCGTTTTGATTGCGGTTTCCGCGGTTATGACCTGTTTTATGGGAACATTCCAAACCCTAGCCCAGCCTATGATTCTGGATTTTGCGGACAGCGCCACACTTGGCGTTGGGGAAACTGTCTGTGCCTGTGGGATGCTGGTATCCAGCCTGTTTTTAGGTGCGAAAGGTATTAAGCGGGAATATGTTAAAATCTTGAGTGTGTCCTTGCTTCTGGCCGGGATCGGCATGATTGGGTTTGGAATCCGGGAAAATATTTACCTGATGTGCCTGTTTGGTTTTCTGTTCTTTGCCACTTTGCCGTTTGCCAACAACTGCCTGGATTATCTGGTCAGGATCAACATCCCGGACGAACTGCAAGGACGGGCCTGGGGTGTGATCGGTTTCCTATCGCAGATCGGGTATGTGGTGGCCTATGCGTTGGCAGGCACAGCGGCGGACGGGGCGGCGGCGCAGTTTCACATCAGCGTGGGACGGGGCGCTGCCAGCATCGTCATGGTGGCGGGCGGGTTGCTAGGGCTGACGGCTCTGCTGCTGGGTTCCATGAAAAGCGTCAAAGCATTGGAAAGGAATTTGCCATGTTAAAGAAACTAATTTGGAATGATGTCAAACAAAATAAGCTGATGTCTGCTGCTACGGTTTTCTTTATGGCGATTTCTGCTGCGCTGCTGGCGTTGACGGTGCTTCTTTGCAGTAATCTGTTGGGAGCCATCAGCACTTTGATGGACAGTGCCATTGTCCCCGACTTCATACAGATGCACACCGGAGCCGTAGATGATGCGGCGCTTACTCGTTTTTCTGAAAGTCGTGAAGAAGTACAGGATTGGCAAATATGCCACTTCTTGAATCTGGATAACAGCAATGTCGCACTGGACGGTCAAAGCCTGATCGACAGCGCCCAGGATAATGGGCTTTGTGTGCAGGGAAAACGGTTCGACTTTCTGCTGGGCATGGATGGCACATGTCCGGAGGTTTTGCCGGGAGAGGTCTATGTCCCCATCTGCTACCGTGACCGATATGGCTTGGCGGCAGGAAGTACCATGACGATTGAAGGCCAGACGCTTACGGTTGCGGGATTTATCCGGGACGCGCAGATGAACTCCATGATGGCTTCGTCAAAACGCTTTCTTGTCAGTGCGGCAGATTATGCGCTGCTGCGCGACCAGGGTGAGGAAGAATATCTGATTGAATTTCTGCTGCGGGATGGGGTTGATATGAATGTCTTTCAGACAGCCTATACCGCCAGCGGTCTTCCCGCTAATGGTCCGACCATCACCCGGCCTCTGGTTCGCATGATGAACGCGCTATCCGATGGAACAATGATTTTTGTGATCTTTCTTATGAGTATCATTATGCTGCTGATTTCCATGCTTTGTATCCATTTCATCCTGTCCTTGCAGATGGAGCGGGACAGAAAAGAAGTTGGTATGCTGAAAGCTCTTGGAATCGGGCGGAAGGAAATCAGACGGCTTTATTTTGCGAAATATCTTTTGTTCTCCCTCTGTGGCGCGTTCATTGGGCTGGGAATGGCGGCTATCCTTCAAAAGCCGCTTGCCAGGCAGCTTCAGGAGCTATACGGAACGGCAGATCAAGGAGGCCTAAAAATATTTGCCACCCTCTTGGCGGCGCTATTGGCCGAGGGTATCATTCTTCTCTCTATCCGCCATTCCTTAAAAAAGACAGACAAAATATCCGCGCTGGATGCAATGTTCCAGGCGCAGAAAGCCGGTAAAGGATATGGGAAGGTTCTTTTGATTGGATTTGTTACAGCAGCCTGTACCTTTTTGATGCTCGTTCCGCAAAACCTTTATAACACGGTTTCCTCCCCAAAGTTTGTAACCTATATGGGAATTGGCAGTGCGGAAATCCGTATTGACATTCGACAGATCAAAGACATTGACAGTATGACCGCTCAAATTGCTGCTGCGCTGGGGAAAGACCCACAGGTGAGAAAATACACAGTCCTCCAGACCTGTTCCTATCCGGCGGCTCTGCCGGATGGCGGGACGGTCAATCTGACGGTTGAAGCGGGCGACCATAGTATTTTTCCTGTCAGCTTTTCAGCCGGAACACTACCAATGAATGAAAACGAGATCGCGCTGTCCTCTTTGAACGCGGAAGAATTGAAGCTGTCTGTCGGTGATACGCTGGACTTAAATGTAAATGGGAAAAAGTCAAGCTACGCCGTCTGCGGTATTTATTCCGATATTACGAATGGCGGCAAAACGGCGAAAATCCACAATCGGCCTGATACTGCTCCCGTGATTTGGAGCGTCCTGTACGCCTCTCTGGAAGAATCGACGGATAGGCAGCAGTGGATGGCAAGGTATCGTGGGATGGGTGTAGATGTGACGGACATTGAGGGCTATGTTCGGGACACTTATGCGCAGACATTGGCGCAGCTTCGGCTGGCATCGCGGGTAGCAGTGGGGATCGCCGTGCTGGTTACAGCCGTGGTGCTGACGCTGTTTCTGAAACTCATTGTGGAGCGGGAGCGTTACGCGATCTCTTTGCGTAAAGCCCTGGGATTTACAAGCGAAACAATAAAACGCACCTATTTTGTAAAAGGGCTTCTGCCTGCCGTATCAGGCATCGTGGTGGGGCTTACCCTAGGCAACCTGTGTGGGGAAAGTCTGTGCGGGATGGTTTTGAAGTCTTTTGGGGCGGACAGTTTTCGGTTTGTCATAAACTGGGGGCAAGTGATGGCTGGCATACCGATTGTCATTTTAGGGGTAGCGATTTTGGCGGTTTGGGCCGGCATCTCGCAAATCGGGCAAATCAAAGCCTATGAGTGCTGCAGGGGAAAGGAGTAACGCAAATGGACAAACTGCTTCGAGTAGAAAATTTGAATAAAGACAAGATATTGCATCAGGTTTCCTTTGAGATGAAACAGGGTGAAATGCTGGCGGTCATGGGGCCGTCCGGCTCCGGGAAGTCTACGCTGCTCTACAATGTATCGGGCATGGATCAGCCGACCGGCGGAAAAGTCTGGCTGGGTGACACGGAGATCACCGGGCTTTCCGAGGACGCAAAAGCTGATTTGCGTCTGCATCAGATGGGTTTTATTTTTCAGCAGATGAACATGATCGCCAATCTGAACATACTGGACAACATTTTACTGCCGGTGATGCAGGCCAATAAAGGCAAAGGCGGAAAGTCAAAGTCCGAGCTTATGGCAGAAGCGAAAAGGCGGATGCGGCAGCTTTCCATTTCCGAATTGGGGAGCCGTCAGATCACGCAGGTTTCCGGCGGACAGCTCCAACGGGCGTGTATCTGCCGGAGCATCATGAACGAGCCGGAAATCCTATTTGCCGATGAACCAACCGGCGCGCTGAATAAAAGCGCGGCAGAGGAAGTGGTGGCGGAACTGCTGAAGCTGAACCGGGAGGGAATGTCTATCCTGATCGTGACCCATGACAGCAAGGTAGCCAGTACCTGTGACCGGATCATGTATCTGCTGGATGGCCGTATTCGCGGGGAGCTGAAGCTCGGCAAGCCGGGAAACAGTATGGAAAAGCAGCGGGAGGAAAGGGTAAACAGATGGCTGATGGATATGGGGTGGTGAATTTAGATAAACGAAACATTGCTTAGCAAAGGAAGGGTATCTTAAAAATGAAAACAAATTATCTGAAGAAATACATGTAACAAGGAGGGTAACAGATTATGGTTTATATCGGTATTGGTTTGCTTGTAGTAGCAGTAGCTTTATGCGGAATCGCTGTATGGATAAATAGGAAAGGAAAATAAAAGAATGAGCAATTTAGAGAAAATCCAAAAAGGAATGAGGGTGTTGCAGATACTCTCAAAAATTATTTTGATATTTGCTGTCGTGGGAGTGGTATTGACATCAATCGGGGCAACTCTTGTGGCGACAGATGTGTTAAACATGGAAAATCAGTTCCTTCATTTCCTGTCAGTCACGGCTGAAATAAGCAAGGGACAGCTCGTAGGGACTTTGACCGCTGCGGCTATCTCTTTGCTGTTTGGAGATATTATCACAGCATTTGCCTATCGCTATTTTACGGCGGAGCTGAAGGAAGGAACGCCCTTTACAAATGCAGGAGCAGAAAGGATAAAGCAGCTTGGAATTATGGAGATTGTTTTATCTGTCATATCTATGGGGATTATGGATGGTATCTATGAGAAAATTGGTTTGACAGAATGGAACAGATTTGATGATGCAGGCGGTATTACTATTGGTATCTGTTTGATTTTACTTGCTATAGTTATTCGTTACGGTGCGGAACTGGAACAAAAGTCGAGGACGAAATAAGGCGGGAGGTTTCTATGGAGAAAACAGAATGGATACGCTGCCCTGTCTGCGGGAACAAAACAAGGTTGCAGATACGGGAAGATACGGAACTGAAAAACTTTCCCCTCTACTGCCCGAAGTGCAAGCAGGAAAGTTTGATTGAAGCAAAGGATTTACAGGTAACAGTCGTTAAAAGACCTGAAACGAAAATGTCAAATTAATTGGCAAAGCGACAAATCAGAATTTATCGTGATAAATAGAAAACTGGAGGTAAAACATTGTGAAAAAAATCATAGAACTTACTCATCGTATGGATGACTATGTGTGTATGTGGAATGGAGTCGAGGATTTATATATATGCGATACAGGGGAAAAATTACCGCCTAAATTTTTCTTTGTATTGAGCAGCTTTGGTTCGTTTTGCTATATGAAAACGCCAAAAGCGGAACTCAAACGCATGGTTGCGCTGGGTGATGGGAGAACACGGAAAATGTATGAGTTTCTCGCCCCTATTGTTGGATTTGATTATAAAGTATGTGAATACAAATCCTTTGAAAAGGCTCTTGCAAAAATCAAATCAGAGATTGATGCAGGCTATCCGTGTATGATAGGTGCGCTTGATATGTTTTATCTGCCGCATTTTGAAAAGCTATATCATAAAGAACATATCCCATTTCATTATGAATTGGCAATAGGTTATGACGATGAAGCTCAGATTTTGTATTTTCTTGATTGTGGCAGGACTGATATACAGACAATACCTTACGAGGAACTGCGGCTTGCATTTGATTGTTCCTATCCCGGATTATCCAAACCAAACACTGTATGGGCTGTTCGTATGCAGACAAATAAGGGCAAATATGAGATAGCAAAAGAAGCATTTGCACAGAAAAAAGAATTATACCTAAATCCGCCTGTTGGATTTATCGGTTATCGTGGCTTTGAAAAATTTATCAAGGATTTGCCTAATTGGAAAAATGAACTGTCAAAAGAGGACTACGACAAAATACTGTATAACATGGTGCAGTTTTTCGGAACCGTCCCCACAATACCAAATAAACTGCGTGGAATTGATGAGGCTGACACTATGGAGTTTGGCGGTGGTTTTGACAAAGCGGCGGTGGTTTTGTCCACGCTTGGAAAAGAGTATAACGACACAAGTATGACCAGAGCAGCGGAAATATTTTCTCCTGCGGCATTAGTGATTACCAAAATCAAAGAAGTGATTGTTGACTATCTCTCAAATGAATGTGATAAGACAAACCAACTGTCAGATTTATTTGCACAGGTTGCACATTCTATGAAATGCGGTTTTGAAGCACTATGATAACTTCCCGTTTGTTGGGAAGAACAGCTTTTGATCGTAACAGGAGTACACAATATGATTGTAATAATCGAAACAAATCAAAGTTTGAAAGGAGAAAAAATATGGTTGTAGATTTTATGGAAGCGGCATTACCGTGGATTTTATTGGGACTGTTTGTAGCAATCAGTTGTTCATTTATAAGTAAAACAAAGAAATAAATTCCCATTAATTGGGAAGAACAACATATCATCATAGAGCCAGACGCACAGATGATGAAACCATTATAATTGGAGTTTGGAGGTGTAGAGATGATTGACACAAGTATGCCTGATACATTATCCGTAAATGAGAAAGAATATGAGATTATCGAACTTTTGGGTAAAGGTAAAGGTGGATATTCCTATTTGGCAAGCGATGGAAAACAGCGGTATGTCTTAAAGCAGATACATCACGAACCATGCAGTTATTATCAATTCGGTAATAAAATTCAGGCTGAAATAAATGATTATAACAGATTGAAAAAAATCGGTATTAGAATACCCGAAATGATAGATGTTGATGTGGAGAATGAAAGGATTTTGAAAAAATATATCGAGGGCAGCACCATATATGAGCTTGTAAAATCTGATTGTATGAAAAATGAATACATAGAACAGGTACGGGACATGTGTCGCCTGCTCTATCCTGCGAACACAAATATTGATTATTTTCCTACGAATTTTGTGGTACAGAATGGGGTGGTATATTATATAGATTTTGAATGTAACGACTATATGGAAGAATGGGATTTTGAAAATTGGGGGATTTTGTACTGGTCAAAAACAGAAGAATTTTTGAAATATTTGGCTGAACATTCGTAGTGATAAAATTCCCGTTTGTCGGGAAGCGCTAATAGAGCTGATGAAGCCGCAGCATAGAAAACAGAAGGAATATAGAACATGATTATAATAATCGAAACAATAATTTTATGTATCATCTTTTCCCTGCTCTGCTATTTTGGAACAGGTACAGACGAAAAGAATTTGAAAAGCTATTCGTCTTATCCAGACGAAGTACGGAGCCGCATAAAGGATATTGCAGAGTATCAAGGACAATTTAAGGAGAGCAATAAAATAATAGCGTTTGTGTCAAATTTTCTGCTGTTCTTATGTCTGCTGTTTGCATTGGGATTGCTTATTCGAGAAAAGAACTATTGGCACAATTTTCTTGCGCTAACCGTAATCGGACAGGGATTGAATTTTTTTGACTTGCTTATCATTGACCTTTTATGGTGGAGAAACACAAAGCGAATCCGTTTTACGAAAATTCAAGAAAAGAAGTTGTATCAAAATCCCACAAAACATATTGAAGCATTTAGCAGAGCATTGATCATGTATTTGTTGATTGCTCTGATTGACGGATATTTATTGACGCTGTTTTAGAATATTACATATCATCATAGAGCCAGACGCAGAGCCGATAGAAAGGATATAGCGTAATGGATAGATACATACAGGAAACAAATATGCTTGATTACTCAAATGCAAATATTCAAAAGCTGATACAAGCAAGAGCGTGGCAAAAATTAGATACTTTTGGATGCATAAAAGCTGTTTATAACTTTGTGCGTGATGAAATCTTATTTGGATATAACATAGACGACGCTATCCCTGCGTCTAAGGTTCTGGCGGATGGTTACGGTCAATGTAATACCAAAGGAACCTTATTTATGGCATTGCTTAGAGCCTGCAATATCCCTTGCAGAATACATGGCTTTACGATTGATAAAAAACTGCAAAAGGGAGCGATGACGGGATTGGTTTATAAATCCGCTCCGAAAAATGTGCTGCACAGTTGGGTAGAGGTATTCTTTGACGATGCTTGGTATGAATTAGAAGCCTTTATTTTAGACAAGGAATATCTCTCCAAATTACAACAAATACACAGCGATTGCAGTGGTGCATTTTGTGGTTATGGTGTTGCTGTAAAGAATTTTCATCAACCTGTTATTGATTTTAATAGGAACAACACTTATATCCAAAGCGAGGGTATCAATCAGGATTTTGGTGTATATGACTGCCCAGACGACTTGCTGAAAGAACATCAACAAGAAATGTCATTTATCAAAGCATTTGCATATCGAAATCTGGGGCGGCATCTGATGAACAGAAATGTAAAAAAGATACGAAAAGCTGTAATAATAGAAAAAACGTAAAATCATCATAGAGCCAGACGCACAGACGCAGAGCCGACGAACTTATAAAATAACAAATTTGAAGGAGGTGGTGACATGGGAAATTAGCAGTATTGGATTTGTCTGAAAATGGTCAACAGATCGCGGAAAAGCTGTTGACCCTGCTTAATGACAGACAGCGGCAGGAATTATTAAAATATATTTGTCATAGTCTGGAACAGCCCGTTTCTGCTGTTAAGCATCCATGTGCCACTTCTAATTCCAAAGCTCCCGGATATATAGACAAGCCTTTAACGGAGATTCGAGAAGGCGAACTGTACTTTTGTCTGGAATTGCGCAAGGTCTGTGTTGGTGATATGGAGATCGAATTGACGGTAAAAGAATTTGATGCTCTGTACCTACTTATATCAAACAGAAACCGGATATTGACCTTTGAGACCCTTGCCTGTCAGATATGGGGTGAGGAATATATCGATATTACAGCAAAGACAATCCATAATTTAATGAGCCGTGTCCGTCATAAACTTCAAGTTTCCTCTGATACCCGCAACTATATTGTCTGTGTTCGACGCGTTGGATATAAATTCAATGCCGAAAATCAAAAGACAAATTTAGGGGAACTTTAGGACAACATGATGATGAAATGTCGATAGAATGAGGAAGTGTCTCTGTATAATGTCCCCATAAACAGGGGGAAATCAACAAATAATATTCTAATCCGCTTGTTCTCCCCCGGATATGGGGGTAAACATGCACATTGGGTTAGTCCGATATTTCTACAGGAAACGACAACGATATAGCCTAATATCTTCTGGTGCCGTAGCTTACAAAGCTGCGGCGCTTTTTGTATCGACACATTTCTATCTTATCCCCCAATGTTCATCAAGATATGCCATTGAGCGCGCACCTGGAACCAAACAGGTATGCGCTCTTTTGCTATATACAAGCAGGACAAGCCTGGAGGACTACTCTGTAGCAGATGGTACTCCCGGCTGCCGCTCCCCGCCCTCTGGTTTCGATTTTGCCAGCTATCAACTTAAAAATCGAAATTGGAGGACACCCTAATGAAAGAGATCAATTTGAGGGATTACTACCCTTTTTATACAACAGATATGATCGTGGAAGTGCCGGACGAGGTTGCCGATTTGCTCTACGAATACAAATTGAGTGAGGCAGCTCATTTCCTGCGTACATACCGGCATAAGGCTTATTTTTCGCTGGACTATGATGCCAATGTTGAGCGTGACGCTCTGGTAATTGTCCTGACGCCTGCGGATATTTTGGAACGGAAAGAAGAAAATGCCAAGCTGTATCAGGCACTTGCCTCTTTGCCGGAGAAACAGCGGAATCGGATTTATGCGCATTATTTTCTTGGCATGAGCAAATCAGATATTGCAAAAGCGGAGGGCATCCATAAGAGCCGAATTACTCGTTCTATCAATGCCGGCTTGCGAAGTCTGGAAAAGTTTTTGAAAGAACTTTCCTGACAGACGGCAACTTTGCCCCCGAAAATGAAATGAATAATAGAGGGACATATTTTCGGCAGGACAAGCCTGGAGGGTGTGGCCGTGTGGCAGACGCCCCGGCACACAGCAGACGTGAATTGTCATAACTGCCCGCCCTCTCCTGTTCTTTGACAACTGAATATACGTTGCCATAGGTACGTCATTCTGTGTTCCGAGCGGCAAATGGGGCGGCGCAATGACAGACAGCTAAGGAGGTGATGCACCGGCTGTCCGAGCGATCCACGCAACCCATTGACCTGGCTGTGGCAGGCCGGGCGCGACAACGACGCAGATCACAATGGTACTTTTTCACAACCTCTCACGGACTTGAAGGGGAGTTCCTGCCCTGTGCGCTTGCTCTGGCAAAGCGGCGGCAATGGCGGGGCTATGATGCGGTAAAGCTGGCCGCAGCCTATGGCAGCCCCGCTCTGCTTGATGCAGGGCTGCCGGGGGGCGTGGCAAATACGGCATAACAAAATCGAAATCAGATACCATGAGCCGGGCCTGCTTCCTTATGGATGGGTCCGGCTTATTCATGTGGTTTTGATGTCACTATATTGCAGAACGGAAAGGAGCGTGTGCCATGCAGGAACCATATACTTTATCAGGACAGAAGGATATTTCTGCTG